>OLSF01000833.1_pt1 | contig 29672 bp, 25 predicted proteins | sample 1672301 | NCBI WGS metagenome assembly OLSF01 (sample SAMEA3136669, study PRJEB25190) | human gut metagenome | biome: human gut; feature: human-associated habitat; material: faeces | place: Austria | collected 2013
GAAAATTCCATTCTTAGAATAATCCATGTAGATAATGTGGATAACTTTGTTGACAACTTTTATAAAAATTCAGAAATTACTGATTAACAAGGGCTTCGCCGACTTTATAAATATCTCCGGCACCCATAGTTATCAACAAATCGCCGTTGATACAATTTTTTAATAAAAATTTTTCGATTTCCTCAAATGAGTGGAAATAATAACATTCTTTGCCGAGTTCACCGATTGCTTTCTGTAAATCTGCTGAACTTATTCCAAGGTTATCAGTTTCTCTTGCAGCATATATGTCGGCGAGGACGACAATGTCGGCAGCTGAAAGTGCTTTTGCAAAATCACCGAGAAGTGCTTTTGTTCTTGAATAGGTATGAGGCTGGAATACGCACCATGTTCTGTTGTGTGGAAAATGTTTTGCACTGTCAAGAGTTGCTGTAATCTCGTCAGGATGATGTGCATAATCATCAACAACTGTCACACCGTTAAAAGTTCCTTTTTTCTGGAAACGTCTGTCAGTGCCTGAAAAACCGCATAGTCCTTTTTTGATTGTTTCAAGGTCAAGACCAAGTTTTATGGCAACGGCAATTGCTGCAAGTGAATTGTATACATTATGTTCGCCCGGAACACCGAGTTTTATTGTGCCATTTGGCTTATTATCAATAAGAAGTGTATATGAGCAGCAGCCGGCACTGTCATATGCGATATCAGCAGCACTGTAACGGCTTGTCGCAGGATTTGAACCAACTGTAATTACTTCACAGTCTGTATCTTTATAAAAATATTCATAGTTATCAATATCTGTATTAATAATGAGAGTTCCGTCTTTTGGAAGTTTTTCTGTAAAAAGCTTGAACGAATGGCGGATATCGTCAATATCTTTAAAGAAATCAAGATGGTCTGCTTTTACATTAAGAATTACATCAATTGTCGGATAAAATGATAAAAAGCTGTTAGTATATTCACAGGCTTCAGTTACGAAAATGTCAGATTTTCCGACACGTACATTGCCACCGATACTGTGAAGTATGCCGCCTACAGAAATAGTAGGGTCACAGTTACCGGCAAGAAGGATTTCTGTAATCATTGATGTAGTTGTCGTCTTTCCATGTGTTCCGGCAACATTTACCGCAACCTTATAATTTTTCATAAGCTGGCCTAAAAGCTCAGCTCTTGTGAGGGTAGGGATTCCAAGCTCTCTTGCACGTGCAAGCTCAGGATTGGAGTCTGAAATAGCTGCTGTATATACAACAACATCATAATCAGGATGTATATTAGAAGCCTCCTGCTTGTAAAAGCATGTGCAGCCTTCCTTTTCAAGTGCATCTGTAAGTTCAGATTCGTGGCTGTCGGAGCCGGATACGGTAAAATGTCTTCCTATGAGAATATGTGCAAGACCGCTCATGCTTATTCCACCGATACCTATAAAGTGGACATGTACAGGATTATTAAAATCAATATGATACATAGATTAATTGCCTTTCTTAAAAATTACTTATTATAATGTAGTCTCCAATATTATTATAAACATAATGAGAAAAATTTCAAACTAATTTAAGGACACATTATGACCTTTTTGTCAATAGCCGGAATAAAATTGTTTAGATAATTTTTCTCGAATAAAATAATTGCATTAAAATTGTGTATAGAATTTTTTGAATTGTCTATTTAAACAAGAAAAAAATAAAAAAAAATAAATTTTTTGCAACTTTTCCTCTCTTTGAATCGTCTTATTGGTATAAAGGGGTAAGAAAAAGCCCAAAACAATAAACTTAGTAAAAGGGAGGTTTTTTTATGAAAAAACAAATTTTATTTGCGGCGACAGCATTGATGCTTACCGCAGGCGTAGTGGCAGGATCAAATGAGGCGGAAGCAAAAGCACCGAAAAAGATTGCGATTAACAAGAAGAATTTTCCGGATCAGGTCTTTCGTGAACTTGTAAAATCCAATTATGACAAGAACAAAGACAAAAAGCTCTCAAAGGGCGAGATAAAGAAAGCAAAGAAGTTTGGTACATCCAGTACCAAAAACTCAATTAAGATTAAGAAGTCCAAGTATGGAAAGTATACCAAAAAGTATATTAAGGACATTAAGAACTTTAAGGGAATCGAGAAACTGACAAATCTTCAGAAGTTTGTTGCGAACGAGACGTCAGTAAAAACCATTAACTTAAAGAAGAACAAGAACTTAACATATCTTGAGATGCAGGATGGCAATCTGCGCAAGATTGATTTGAATAGTAACAAAAAATTGAAATATGTCTATCTGGCGTATAACAAAATTTCTTCCCTCAAGATGAACAAATGTAAAAAATTACTGATTGTAAATATTCAGGGACATATGGTTAAGAAAGTAAAAATCAACCGTAACAAAGCAACGGTTGTATACGGTGAAGATTATTATGCACCATATGCTGTAACAAAAGTAAAAGAAAATTTCAGTAATTTGAATAAAGCAGGACAGATGGATGGTGATGGTACATTCTGTGTATATGAGTGGGCAGCAGACCATTCGAACTGTCTTCGTAAAACGGTAAGCGGCGCTGCTATGGCGAGTCAGCCGGTAGCCTTAGATGCAGATGCTGCAGCAAAGGCAAAGGGCATGCAGCAGATTACAGCACAGTGGAAAGATGCGAAAGGCAACTTCTACTTCTTAGCAGATAAAGATGGCGATATGGTTGCTAAGACGGCATATTATCTGGTGAAGGTGAATGCACAGGGTAAAATCGAGGCTGAACTTGCAGTCAACGACCAGTTGATTCCAAATATGACCGGTCTTCAGGAAAAATACAGTATGGAACTTTTGGCAGTTCAGAACAATACTGCCGTACTCAGTATTTTGACTACCGGAAATAATGGTGTTGTAACGGTTGACTTAGATAAATTGACGATTACAAAAGAGGCTGTTTGCAGTTTTATCCCGAAAACAGCAGAGGGGGATGTGATTGCCGGCGTTGAACAGGATGGATTTGAGTTTCATGATGTAGTAGTCAGCAAATTGGTTTCTTCCGGTGTGCAGAAAGCAGCGGATGGAAAAACAGACGTAGAAAAATGTCTGTTGTCAAACGGGCACGTTATGAGTATTCCGCTCCGTGAATCCTATGGTATGTACGGCAGTGCGGTACAGATTTACGGACAGAACATTTATGTGATTTCCGGTGAAGGATTTTTCAAAGCAAAACTGACCGCTAAGAAATTTACACAGCTTTATGGAATCAGTAACTTTGATGGCATACAGGAAAGTGAAGTAACCTTTAGTCTGGCTATGAAGAATGAAAAAGAGATTTATCTTATGAGCAAAAAGCAGGACGATGATGATAAGGTGACATACCAGTTGCAGGCTGGTAAAATCGGATAAAGAGACTCGGGAGTAGTAAGAAGTAATAAAGTAAGAGCCGCCAGTCGTTTATGTCCCCTCAAAACGGCTGGCGGCTTTGGTTGCAGAAATGGCGCAGATAGGCTATAATAAGGCAATATCAATAGATAATATTACGAAGACAGGAGTAAACGAATGAGAGAACAACGATGGAAGAGATTGCGAACCGGACTATTGATTATTGCCTTTTCGGCGATTGGAATGCTCGAATATGTGCAGTTAGTACAGGCATTTGATTTACCACAGATGATGTTAGTCGTTCCGGTGGTGTCCGTGATTGCCATGCTTTTACTTGGAAAATACAGTTTTTTTGTGCCGGTCTGCACGATTGTACTTGCGAGTGCATATCAGATTTTGGCGGGAAGTGAAAATGCGGTAGCAGAGCTTCAGACCAGTGCAAGAAGTATCGCAATTATTTTATTTGAATGTCTGCTTGTGCTTATGATCGCACAGTTTATCGGATTGGGACTTGGGGCAGCTGCCCGCACATTAGGAAAGAAGAATAAAAAAAGAGTGGTAAAGATTGTTATCGGCGTAGTCTTTGCGGTTGTTTCGCTTGTGCCATATCTGCTTTTATTCCATAATCCGCTGTATCCTATGACAGCAAGACACCGTTTAAAATCATTTGCGGACAAGACTATTACCGACTATCCGATTGCGGATAAAAAAGTGTATTATTCTTTGAATGATTCGCGGTACATGTGCCGTGTTATTATGTCTGACGGACAGGTTCGCGTGCTGTATTTAGATGAGAACGGAGAAGCAAAGCGGCAGTAGTTTACAGGACTCCGAAACTCTTTAAAACAAAAATCCAAAGCGTCAGAGTCAGTGAGGACAAAAGTGTCGTCAGGACAATGATGCTGGATGTCAATATGCCATCGTTTCCGGTGTTTTTTGCCATAATGTAGCTGGAAACCGTAGTCGGTGAGCCAAGCATAACAAGCAGTGCCATGAGTTCCTGATTGCGGTAGCCAAAGAAGACGGCAAGCGGTAAAAACAGACCGGCAAGCAGAATCAGTTTGATAAAAGAAGCAAGAAGGGTTGGTTTCATTTTTTTCAATGCTTTTTTTCCTTCAAAGCTGGCACCGATGGAAATCAATGCGAGAGGGGTTGCAGTGTTTGCCACACTTCCAATGGCTTTATTGACAAAGGATGGAAAGTGCAGGTTCAATAAAGCGAATGGAAGTGCGATCAGAATACTAAGTAAAATCGGATTCTTCATCACATTGATAAAAGTTTCTTTCATATTTGGCTTTTTACCGCCGTTGTCACCTTTTAACGTAAGGATGATGACGGCGAAAATATTATATAAAGGAACGCAGCCGATAATCATTAAAGGAGCCATGCCGACGCTGTCATACATATTGTTGATGAAAGCAAGTCCTAAAATGGCGGCGCTGCTGCGGTAAGAGCCCTGAATAAAGGCACCTTTTTGCTCTTCATTTTTCATGAATTTCTCGGTAAGTCCCCACAAAACGGCGATGGAAAAAATAGTGACAGAAAAACAGAATAACACATATTTTCCGTCAAAGGCAGAACCTACATTATTTTCTGTCAAATCCGAAAATAAAAGAGCCGGCAGTGCGATACGGAATACGTAGCGGTCCGCTGTTTTGGTAAATTCATCGTTGATAATTTTTGTTGTTTTTAAAACCTTTCCTAAGATGATAAGTAAAAAAATAGGAAGTGTGGCGTTAATACTGTAAATTAAGTTTGACATAATAATTTCCCTTCTTAGGCCATCTCTGGAGTAGACCTACAAAACTATTTTACCATGCCTGTCAAGAGTATCGTGACAAATGGCGGTCTTTGTGGTACGATAAAACTATCCATAATTTAAAAATTTTGATGGAGGTAATTAAGTATGTTAGAACAGTTAAAAAAAGAAGTATACGAAGCAAACATGGAGCTTCAGAAAAAAGGACTTGTCATCTACACTTGGGGAAATGTAAGCGGAATTGACCGCGAAAACAATTATGTTGTTATTAAGCCAAGTGGTGTTGAATACGATGAATTGACGCCGGATGATATGGTTGTTGTTGATTTTGACCAGAATGTAATCGAAGGAAAATACCGTCCGTCTTCGGATACAGCAACACATATTGAATTGTACCGTGCATATCCTTCTTTAGCAGGTGTTGTCCACACGCATTCAACGTGGGCAGTAACATTTGCGCAGGCAGGAATGTCGATTCCAGCACTGGGAACGACACATGCGGATTATTTTTACGGAGATATTCCGTGCACAAGAGATTTGACCGCAGAGGAAATTAACTTGGATTATGAGAGAAATACGGGACTTGTCATTATCGAGACAATTGGGGATAAAGACCCGATGGAAGTTCCGGGAATCGTTGTAAAGAACCACGGACCATTTGCGTGGGGAACAAGCCCGGCAAATGCCGTTTACAATGCGGTTGTTTTGGACAAAGTAGCAGAAATGGCGCACCATACACTGACATTAAATCCTCGTGTAAAACGCGCGCCACAGTATTTGATGGATAAGCATTATTTCCGCAAACACGGAGCCAATGCTTATTATGGACAGGATAACTAATTTTCGTTATTTCTTCTCCGCGAGAGGGACAGGGCATCCTGTAAGACTTCCTGTTTGCCATCACGAAAACGAATAACAAGAGAATAGGTACCGCTGTACATTTCCGTTAGAGGAACGGTAAGTGTGTAGCGGTATTTTTCGTACAAAGATTCATCAAGCGGCGGATTTGTCAAATCAAGCTGATAAATGCGGTCCGGATGACTGAATACAATTTCCTGAATCAAGTCACCGGTTGTGTTTACTAACAAACTGTCGCCGTTTATGGAAAATGTAATGCCGTAAGTATTTTTCATAAATTCTAAATCAGTGGCAGAAGATGTCTCTACGGAGGCTGCCTTGTAAAAGACCGGTGCTTTGAGCCAGCCGACGACGGGAAATTCAATTTTTTCCAGACATTCTCCAAAATGCGAAAACTGTTCTAACGAGTCGCTGATGACGGACTCGAAAAATTCCTGCTTCAGATGTGTGGCAGGAGAAGTTACTTCTCTTTCATAAGGGGAGTAGATATGCTGGATTGCACCGGTTTCCCGGTTGATTTCCAATAATAACTTGTCTCCTTTTTTGGCATCTGAAGAAAGCACTAACAAGTTTTTGTTTTCCGCAGAAATTTCGCCATATACGTCAAAAATGCCATCACCCACATAGTAGGTGCGGTAACATCTGCCAAGCAAATCCACCTCATATATGTGTGTTGGTAAAAGCCCCTGTTCGGTTTTTACCAGATAGTCCGGATGGACAATCAGAAAGTGTCCGTCCGAGAGAGGAATTAAATTATCATCTTTTGCCGGAAGCGATAAGAAATAACGATACATTCCCTGTTTGTCCTGCACGCATGGATAATGGTTTGTTTCGCTCAATGTGCCGGTATGCAATGTGATTTCACGGCTTTTAGTAGGCTGGTTTGACTCGTCATATAATGTCAAAGTAATGATATTATCCGTGTTCTCGCATAAGCCGAAAACAGGAAGCACGTGATTGGTTGTGTACGTCATGGAATCGTAGTGCCAGGGCATACAAAAATCGCTCACAACTGTGTAAGATAAACGGCATCTTGTGTCGGTGTGAAACATGCAAAGTGCAGTGAGCGGTGTGATGCCATAGGGATTTAACAAAAGTTCCATCGACTCAAATGAAGTCGAGGCATCGTGGCTTCTTGCCCATAAAAGATTTTCTGCCATCCTTGTTTTCTCAGTCAGAGAAATTGTCACCGGAATCTGGCCGGATACCGTTTGGTTTAAACGCAGACGGTTAAGGCTCATAAAATCAATTTTATATTGTGTGACATGGCTTTTCAGCCATGAAGTGATTTTGTTTGGCATAAGATAAAATCTCCTTTGTACTTTTTACCCATTTTACCTATATAGTGTAATTATAGCAAAAAAAATATGTAAAAAGTATGTTTTTTTGTATAAATCACTCTTTTTTTACATATTTGCGGCACCGGACGAGCAGGTAAATGTTTGGAAGAAGGAGGAAAAGGTTAATAAAATCGGTCATTTCCCAGACAAGAGCAAGCGGCATAATGCCTCCGGAAAAAATCATAATGAGGTAAAGAGTCTGGTAAAAACGCTCATATTTTCCCTGAAACAAATAGTCAAATCCCTGCTTGCCAAGGTAACTCCAGCCAATTAAGGTGGCAAGAGCAAAACTGATAATGGCAATGGATAAAATTTCATCACCGAAAAATGGAAGTTTTCCAAATGCGGCGGTCGTTAAGGCGGAGGCGGGAAGCGTCTGCCATTCGGACGGAAATTCCAACTGATAGCAGACAAGTACAAGTCCGGTGATGGCGCAGAGAACGACGGTGTCCCAAAAGGTAGCGGACATGGAAATGGCGGCCTGTTTGACGGAATCATCTTCCGAGCAGTGACCGGCAATCAGGCCGGTTGTGCCAAGCCCGGATTCGTTTGTAAAAAGCCCCCTTGCCACGCCATAGCGGATGGCTTTTCCCATCGTGTATCCGGCAAAACCGCCACCGATGGAAGGCGGTGCAAAAGCGGAGGAAAAAATTAATTTCAGAGAGGGCAGAAGATAATCTGCGTGCAGAATGAGATAGAGAAGACATCCGCCAAAGAAAAAAATAGCCATAGTCGGCACAATGGCGATGGAGACATTTTCAATCCATTTGCGTCCCTGCATTAAAATTAATCCAACAAAAAAAGCGGTTATAATCGCACAAGTGGCAGGCGGAAGCGAAAAGACCTGATGACAGGTTTCGGTTATTGCGTTGCTTTGTGTGGTGCATCCGATAAAAAATGCAGATAGCGTGAGGGCGGCACTGTAAAGAAGTGCAAGCGTTTTTTTGTGCAGTAAAAAATGAAGAATATACATGGGTCCACCGTGTCCCTGATAGCGGAAATGGTGGCACAAAAACGTTTCGGCGTAAGTGGTTGCCATGCCCAAAAGCCCGGTGAGCCAGCACCAAAACACAGCACCCGGTCCGCCTAAGAAAACGGCGGTGGAAATGCCTATAATATTTCCGGTTCCAAGCGTAGCGGCGAGTGTTGTTGTAAGCGAACCAAAACGCCCAAATCCCTTTTTGTTTTTGCTGCCATCGGAAAGAGAAAGGGAGATGCCATATCCGATTTTTCGCTGCACAAGCCGTAAACGCAGGGTGAAGTAAACATGTGTGCCAAAAAGCATAACAAGAATAGGACCATTCCATAAAAGCTGATTTACATCAATTAAAAGTTTCAATCACAGACTCCTTTGGTTTCCTTTAGTTCATTGTATGAAAAATTTTGGCAAGTCATACTTTTGACAAGACCGTTTGCTAATCTCGTGGACAAATGAGATTTGGAGGAAGCTATGAAGAAACAATTCACATTCATCGAATCGATGATAAAGGTGGGAGTGATTGGTTTCGGCGGTGGGAATGCACTGATTCCGGTATTGGAGCAGGAAGTGGTAAACGAAAAAAAACTGGTAAGTAAAGATGAGTATGACAAGTCGGTTATTGCCGCAACGCTGACACCGGGGGCACTTCCGGTTGAAATTGCATCGGGGATTGGTCTGCATGTCGGCGGCATCGGTGGGATGCTCGCGGGCGGTGTATTGATGGCTCTTCCGGGAGTTGTGTTTACGGTATTGTATTTAATGCTGCTAAGCGGTGCGGATTCTAATATTTTACAGCAGATTCAGTATGCTTCCATCGGCATTACAGCGTTTATTTTGTGCCTTTTGACGCAATACATTGTGCAGACATTAAAGTCGTACCGCCACTCTAAATTCCGGGTGGCCGCATGGTTCGTAATTCTATTTGTGTTTATTGCAACGGGTGGAAATTATCTTTGCCGTATTTTTGGATTAGAAATCCGGCTTCCTAAATTTTCGACAATCCAGATACTTTTGCTTACACTTTTAGGAAGTGTTGTTGTAGGATTATTGTACCAGAAAAAGGTGAAAAAGAAGGATAAAAAGCCAAAACTGGCAGCCGGAAAACTGGGGGGCAGACTTTTGTTATGGGTTTTATTTCTGCTTTTGTTTTGTCTGCCGGCACTTTTTATGATGTGGCGTGAAGCGGCGGGCTTTGTAGGGCAGGGCGCTGTGTCTTCCTTTTTGTCATTTGGTGGCGGAGATGCCTATTTATCCATTGCCGACGGTCTTTTTGTGCCGGAATATATTTCAGAAAGTGACTTTTACAATCATCTGGTTGTAATCGTAAATGTGCTGCCGGGGTCTATTTTGTGCAAGACTTTGGCTGGGATCGGTTATTTGTACGGAAAGGCGGTCGTTGGAACGACAGCCGGTGGATTTGCCTTTGCGGTGGCGGGATTTGCCTGTAGTGTTGCCTGCTCTTGTTTTGTCTTTTATCTGGTTTACCACTTGTATGACAGACTGGAAGGATGTGCCGTTTTTAAGGTAATCAAAAAGGCAATTCGCGTTGTTGTTTCGGGACTTTTGCTTACCGTGATGACAGGGCTTTTGTTGTCTGAGATGGAGATTAATTCAAATCCTGCGATTCCGCGTTTGGCGGTTCCGGGAATGATTGCTTTCTTTTATTTCGTAAATCTGATATTATATCATAGGAAATGGAAAAACCTCGGGCGCATTGTCATATCGCTTGTGCTTGCTTTTTTGTTGTGCAATGTGCTCGAAGTTTAGAAACAAAGGAAAGCAGGTTATACTTATGCATATTTGGAAACATTTTTCTACGATTACAAGGCACCGTCATAAAGTAATCGTGCATTGCTTTATGGCAGGAATTTTCTGGCAGGGGCTTAGACACGATTTGTCAAAATACAGTCCGGCGGAATTTATTCCGGGGGCAAAAAATTATCTCGGTGATAAAAGTCCGAATGAAAAAGAGAGGGAACGGTACGGCTTTTCGCGTGCGTGGCTTCATCATCAGGGACGCAATAAACACCATTTTGAATACTGGGTTGATTACAATCCGAAGTTAAACCGGAAAGAACCGGTGGAGATGCCAACCCGTTATTTGATTGAAATGTTTTGCGACCGCGTGGCGGCAAGTAAAATTTATTATGGGGATGACTATGATACGGAGAAACCGTTTCTTTATTTTGACAAAGGGAGAAAACGACGCTGGATGCACCCGGTAACGTCGCAGAAATTAGAGGATTTGCTGATTATGTTGCGCGATAAGGGGGAAAAAGAGACGTTTTCATACATTAAACACGTGATGAAACCGGAAGGGAAAAAAGATAAAGCTCATTGGAAATAAAAATTAAAAAAGCCTTTTTTGTGACAAAAACCTATGATAGGATTTCTTCCAGAATATGGGTGGACATGCGATTTCATTAAAGGAGAAAAGGAAAATGACGGAAAATGTTATTTGGCAGCCGAATAAGGTTTCGGCGAAAGATCGTTATCGTGTGCTCGGACAAAAGGGGCTTGTTGTTTGGTTTACGGGACTGTCCGGTTCCGGAAAATCAACGATTGCGGTAGAACTGGAGAAAATGTTGAATGATGCAAAAAAAGCAGTTTATCTTTTAGACGGAGATAACATTCGACATGGAATCAATTCGGATTTGGAGTTTACGGATAAGGACCGTGATGAAAACATACGGCGGATTGGAGAAATTTCTGCCCTGTTTTGCGACGCAGGAGTTATTACACTGGCTGCTTTTATTTCCCCGTTTCGTAAGATGCGCCGGTTTGCGAGAGGGCGCGTCGGGGAAAATCAATTTCTTGAGGTATATGTGAGTACGGATTTTGAGACCTGTTGTAAGAGGGATCCAAAAGGTTTGTACAAAAAGAATATTAAAAATTTTACGGGAAAAGATTCCGGTTATGAGAAGCCGGAGAATCCGGAAATTGTTTTGGATACCATACATTTCACACCACAGGAGTGTGCAAAAGTTGTATATCAGGAAATTTTAAAAAGAATCAATTAGCAAAACGTGCATGGAGGAACAAAAATGGATAATTATTTTGTGTCTTCGTGTAAGAGGGTGAAAGATTGGATTTGCAGGCAGTTTGGGCAAAAGGAAAAAAAGACGGTTCACCACAAGAAATTTGCCGATGGCGGTGAGGTGATTGTGTGGGAAACCGGACGGGCAGGTGAAGAAGCGGCGTCGTATGAGAATTTATTTCTCCGCAAAGAAATCGCAGGATTTCGCACGAATATACGTCGTGAGCAGTCCTGTTCCATAAAGTCACTGACTAGAGACTATTTGTATAAGCAGCTTTTGATCAGTGGTGAGTATACGTTTGACCATATGCTCGTTATAAAAGATCCATATGGAGAGGCACCGTTGACTGCACTTGCTTTGTTCATTTTAGAAGAGCCGGCATGTGTCCGTGTTACGACAAAAGGAAATTTAAAGGAGACGGATTTTGTTACAGAACTTCCTAAGAAAAAAGAGCATCGAGTGCCGATTTTAGGGATGTATGCTGAAAAGGCAAATGACATCGTCATAGAGATTCTCGATGATGAGGGAAACTGCGTAAAAAGCCATACTTTCACGATACGAACGAAAAGACTGCCGAAGTCACTGCGCAACGTGATTACGGTGAAAAAATGGACCGACAAACCGGCGTATTCCAATATTATGATAAATGGGGGTGTCAAGATTCATACCTGCGTGTTTGATATCGAAGGGAAAATACGTTATTATCTCAGCCGCAAACCGAGAGGATATGGTATATTTCCATTATCGGATGGTCACTTTTTTTACATGGAAAAATATATTTCCGTGCCATCCTATTCCAATCCCCAGACAGTAGAGTCTTATGATATGGACTATTTCGGTCGTGTGTTTCGAACCTATCTGACGGAAAAAGGGGTTCACCACACGGCGGGAGAAAAGGCAGGCGGCAACATTCTCACCGGAAGTAATTCGATGCTTGAGCATACGGAGGACTGCGTTATTGAGATTGACAGACAGACCGGTGAAATTGTGTGGCAGTTAAATATGGCAGAGATTTTTGATGAAACCTATCAGAATATGATGGACTGGTGCCATGTAAATTCCGCTGCGTATTATGAAAAAGACCGCACGATTTTGATTTCCCTCAGAAATGTGCATGCGGTAATTTGTGTAGATTACGATACGAAAAAACTCCGCTGGATTTTATCCGACCCGAAATTCTGGGAGGGAACAAAGATGACACCATATCTTTTGCAGCCGGAAGGTGATGTCAAATGGTGTTACCAGCAGCATGCGGCATTTGAAATTGCACTCCCGGATGAATCGAATCCGCAGAAAAAACGGATTATTGTTTATGATAATCACTGGGCAAAGCGTCGAAAGGCGAAGTCTTTTGATAAAGATCCGCTCAGTTATGTGAGTTTTTATGATATTGATGAGGAAAATAAAACCGTTTCGCTGTATAAACGATTTGCCGGACCAAAGACAAGAATCCGTGCAAATGGAATCTATGTTCCTGACAAAAAGCGTGTGTATAATATGGCAGGTTCTTATGCAGAACCGGTGGACGGTGATGGCGGTGGTATTTTTGAATACGATTATGAGACCGGCGAGGTGCTTTCCGAGTTTGGTGTAAAACCGGGATTTTTCCGCGCGTATCCGTTTGAGCCGAATGTGCAGGAACTCGCAGAGCCGATGCAGGTGACCGGCGATTATCAGGTCGGTCAGATTAAACAGCCGCAAGAGATATCAAGCAGCAAATACTGCAAGTTAAAGTCGGAAAAGAAACATCATATCAAGAGTGCTGCTATCGAATATGAGATGCAGGAAGATTTACTCTTTGTGAATAACGTAGACCACGAAGTGGAAAAAGTTTATTTTATCGGTGACAAGGGTGGCTATCAGGTTGACTTTGATGACACATACCAGACAATGGATGTGTTCCGCACGATGGTTTATAAAGTTGCCATGCAGCTAACCAATCTGCCAAAAGATAAATATAAAATTTATTTGCAGGTGAAAGGTGAACTGCAGACAACAAAAAAATATATCGATATATCAGCCGTTAATTAATTTTTCATAAGCTGCATAATCGGCAGCATAATATTGTCTGCCGATGAGTACCATGAGTAAGTCGCCGGGCAGAATTTCGGTGTCGCCTTTTGGCGTAATCGTGTGCCCGTCGCGCTCAATGGATGCAACCAATGTATTTTTCTGCCAGTCAATCTGGCAGATTTTTTTATGGCAGACCGGACTGTCAAAAGGAATGACATAAGTAACCAAAACTTTTTCTGCCGACTCTTTAATTTCCAGTTCAGTCTGTTTGTTCAGAATATTTTCCAAAAGGGATGTATAAATTGGTTTGCTGCCAAGCAGGTTTGCGATGATATAAGCAATACTGCTCACGACAGCGATGTCTAACATCCGGTGCATATTGCCGGTCATTTCGGTAATCAATACAATACCGGTAATCGGTGCACGCACGATGCCCGCAAATAATCCCGCCATGCTGATAACGATAAACTGGGGAAGTAAATCGTTTGGCAGGGAGAGAGCGTGGATGGAAAGGTTTCCGAAAATTGCCCCGATGTAGGCGCCTAAAATCAGAAGTGGGAAAAAGATTCCACCGGGTGCGCCGCATCCGAAACTAACTGCCGAAAATAAAAATTTAACGACAAGTAAAATGCAAATCATGGAAAGTTCCGGTTTCCCATGCTCTAACAAAGCAATCATGCTGTGACCGCCGGCTAATACCTGCGGAAGGGTGAGACCAAGAATCCCGGAAATGACAAAAACAAAGGCAATCCGGATTTCTTTTGGTATTTTTTTCAAACGGTGGAAAAAAGCCTGCATTTTTAACATGACAAAATTATATCCGGCACCCGCAAGACCAAGCAAAATACCAAGCAATGCTAACAGCCAATAATAGCGGAGTGCAAGAGTCGATGTCGTAAACGAAAAAATAGCAGACTGTCCAAAAAATATTTTTGAGACGAAGTCGGCGCACACCGTGGCAATCAGACCGGCGACTAACATTGTGCGGTCAAAGGTGTGGTGGATTTCTTCAAGAACAAACATAATGCCGGCAAGCGGTGCATTAAAGGCGGCGGCAAGTCCGGCACCTGCGCCACACGATAACAGACCGATTTCTGTTGTTTTATCATAGTTTCTAAGGCGGGAATAACTTTTTGCCACCATCGCACCAAGCTGAATGGACGGGCCCTCTCTTCCAAGGGACAGACCGCCGAAGATACTAAATGTACCACCGGTGAATTTGGCTAAAACGACACGCCAAAAACTCTGGTCCAAATAACCGCGGACCTCCCCTGAAACCTGCGGGATCCCGGAACCGGCAGCCATTGGCTCCCATTTCACAATCTTTGCGACAATACATCCCATCAAAATAAGAGCGGCAAACCAGAGGGCGGTAACACCTGCATTTCCGCGTATGAAATTCAGAACCGCATATAATCCGCTCTCTGCATAAGTTAGGCAGTATCGGTATAGAACGGCAGTCAAGCCGGCCAAGACACCGATTAAAGCACCTTCTATAACGAGTGCAATACTTCGCTTTGCCGTATTGTTTTCCAATTTTTCCAAAGTATGTTGATATTTATTCATAGGTAAACTCTCTCCTCGTTGTTTTCTTTATCCAATCAACTAGAGATATTTTACATCCAAATGCATTATTTTGCAAATACCCTCTTATTGCTCCTAAATGTAATGAAATTAAAAAATTTTTGCCGTTATAAAACCGTAATCGTACATTCCTTTGTTACACCGTCAATCGATGCCCGGATTTTTGTTGTGCCACGTTTTATTGCCGTGACTTTTCCGCGGCTGTTGACGGTGGCTACACTTTTTTTCTGAGACTTCCATGTTACTTTTTTCCCGGAGGACACTTTTGCTGTCAGAAGAAGTGTCTGATTGCGGGACAAAGATGCAGAAGTATAATTAAGTGTAACTTTAGGTTTTTTTACCGTGACATGACAGGTTTTTTTCGTACCGTCTGCCTTTGCGGTAATTGTAGTCTCTCCTGGTTTCTTTGCTGAAATTTTACCGTTTTCGTCAATTTCGGCAACGCTTGATTTTTGAGATTTCCATGAGATAGGTGACCTATTTGAGGTCTGCCCTTTTAGAGTAACCTGCGCTCCGTTTTCCATTGTAATGGAGGCAGTTGATAACGTAATGATAGTTTTTGTGACGGTAATTTTACAACTGGCTTCCCCACCTGCGACTTTTCCCGTAATCGTGCAGGTGCCCGCTTTTTTGGCAGTGACTCTGCCATATGTATTTACCGAGGCGACAGCACTTTTACTGCTTTTAAACCGAACCCACTTGCCGTTGCTTGCAATTCCCGCAAGAGTAAAAGAATCGCCAATTTTTAATGTGGCGCGATATCGGGAAAGAATTACAAGAGCCGGTGAGGCGGCATCTGCTGTCAAAGGTGCGGAAAAAACAGAGGCGGTAAACAGTACCGCTGTACATAAAAGGGCGATGCTCCGCCGGCAAGCCGCTTTCAAAAAAATAGACGTGTGTTTCATGATAAACCCTCCTTTTGTGGAGCAATAAGAGGGTAAATACAAGATAACACACGTCTAGTCATAAATCAAGTATTATTTTTTATTCTTTATCTTCTTCTCGTCCGGGTAAAATGGCATTTAACAAAACGCCCATAATAGCAGCAATGGCAAGACCGGTTAAAGTGATGCTTGTTCCTGCAATCTGGAAGGTAAGTCCGGAAGAGAAACCAAGTCCGCATACTAAAATAGTAGCCGCAATAATTAAGTTTCTTGATTTGGTGAAATCAACTTTGTTTTCTACAACGTTGCGGACACCGATGGCGGCAATCATACCGTAGAGAATAAAGCTGACACCGCCGACGATAGCTGCCGGAAGGGTACTGATGACACCGGCAAATTTCGGGATGAAACTTAAAACGACAGCGTAAATAGCAGCCAGACGGATTACTTTCGGATCATGTACACGGCTTAGTTCCAGAACACCTGTATTTTCGCCGTAAGTAGTGTTGGCAGGGCCACCAACCAAAGCAGAAAGGGAAGTTGCCAGACCATCACCGATTAATGTGCGGTGAAGACCGGGATCTTCTACATAATTTTCGCCAACGGTTGCGGAAATGGCAGAAATATCGCCGATATGCTCCATCATGGATGCAATGGCAATCGGAGCCATGGCAAGGATTGCAGTTAAGTCAAATTTACAAAACTCAAATGGTGGAACATTAACCCAGGAAGCTTTGGCAACTTCTGCAAAATTAAAGATGGCGGAACCATCCGGATTTGTGATACCGCAAAAGTGCAGAATCAAGGCAACAGCGTAAGCACCAGCGATGCCGAGAAGAATTGGGATGATTTTCCACATACCTTTTCCCCAGATGTTGAAAATCACAATGATGGCAAATGCGATAATGGCTAACAGCCAGTTTGTCTGAACATTATTAACTGCGGATGGTGCTAAACTTAAGCCGATGCAGATAATAATTGGACCGGTGACAACCGGTGGAAGAAAACGCATCGCACGTTTCACACCGACTAGTTTGATAATCAGTGCAAGCACCAGATACAGAGCACCGGCTACTACGATACCACCGCAGGCGTAAGGCAGTTTTTCGCCCATGGACATATCTTTGAAAATTCCGGTGTCCAATTTGGAAACGGTTTCAAATCCGCCGAGAAAGGCGAACGAAGAACCAAGAAAAGCGGGAACTTTCAATTTCGTACACAAATGGAAGAAAAGTGTGCCGACACCGGCGCAGAATAATGTAACCTGAATGGAGAGCCCCTCTCCTTTAAAATAGTTGTTTACCAGAATCGGTACTAAGATTGTGGCACCAAACATGGCGAACATATGCTGTAGACCTAACAGCAGCATTTTGGGGATGCCAAGCGTTCTGGCATCGCGGATTGCATTGTTTTTTGTTTCCATAAGAAACCTCCTCATAATCGTTATTGGTTTAATTATAAAGAAAAAAAGTTCATCTGACAAGCATTGTTGCAATTGTGGCGTAAGAATAGTAAAATGAGGGAGGAAATAGAAAGGTGAACAAAGATGAAGAAGAGATTTACGGCGGGTGTTTTATTAGCCATTTTTACGTTTTATTTTTAGAGACAGAAGATGTACAGGCACTTGACTTAGGAGCATTTGCGGAAAAATATTCCCTCACGAAAAGAGAAACGGAAGTTTTGGAGGCATTGTTAAATTCCGATGACAGTGCGAAAGATTTGGCAAAGCAATTATTTATTTCGAGAGCGGCTTTGTACCGGCATATTTCTTCCTTGAATGAGAAAACGGGTACAAAATCGAGAATTGGCTTGATTCAGTTCTATTATCAGCAAAAAAATGAAGAATGAGATAATGCGAGATTGTATTTTTTCACAAGAAAAGGTACAATAATAGAAAATGCGAAAGAAAATGGAGGAAAGAAAATGAAACAGATTACTATAATGGAACATCCGCTGATTCAGCATAAGATTTCGATTTTGCGAAATGAGGCAACAGGAACGAATGAGTTCCGCCGTCTGATTGAGGAGATTGCCATGCTTATGGGATATGAGGCACTCCGTGATCTGCCGGTTGAAGATGTGGAAATTAAGACACCAATTGAGACGTGCCGGACACCGATGATTGCCGGAAAGAAGTTAGCTATTGTGCCGATTCTTCGTGCCGGACTTGGTATGGTAAGCGGTATTTTATCACTGGTGCCATCGGCGAAAGTCGGTCATATCGGTTTGTACCGTGATGAGGAAACACATGAACCTCATGAGTATTACTGCAAGCTTCCGGAACCGATTGACCAGAGAACGATTGTGGTTGTGGATCCGATGTTGGCAACCGGTGGTTCGGCAGTAGCGGCAGTAGATTTTATCAAAGCGCATGGTGGAAAGAACATTAAATTTATGTCAATTATTGCTGCACCGGAAGGAATTGAGCGTCTGATGAAAGCACATCCGGATATTCAGCTTTATGTGGGCTGCAAAGACCGCTGTCTGAATGAAAATGCGTATATTTGTCCGGGACTTGGAGATGCCGGAGACCGAATCTTTGGAACCAAGTAAGAAATGTTAGAAAATAAAATGCTTAGAAAGCGAAATCTGATGTCAGGATTTTAGCCTTCTAAGCATTTTTTTATTTACTCCACAAGTAACAGTAAGATTGCGTTCTTGCGGCGAATAATTCCGTTTTCAGAAGTTTTTTAATTTCGTCTTTTGTGTACCAGCCGGCTTTTATTTCCTCAACAGTGGAACTGCTTTTGGAAAAGGTGCCGTCTGCAACACCGACGATACAGAGGTTGGTTTCATTGGCAAAGCCAATGGCACTGTAACTTAAAGGAAGAATATCGTTTACCGTCAGTAAATCAAGTCCGGTTTCTTCTTTTAATTCGCGCCTTGCGCTTTCGATTGGCGCTTCGCCTTCATCAATCAGGCCTGCCGGGAAATTATATACCCAGTCGCCTAAAGCAAGGCGGAATTCTTTATTTAACAGTATTTTTTCGTTCTTCTCATCATGCATGATTAAAACAACAGAGTCCGGTGTTTTTGCCTGAAGCTCCGAAAGTGTGGAAATGTCCGGATTTCGGCTAATCATTTCATAAACTTTTTCTTTTCCATCGACCGTTTCATATGTGATATCATAGCGGTGGATAAAGTGACCGTCATGAATTTTTTTTAAACTTTTAAACTCCATAAAAACCTCCGTAGGTTCTACGATTTATTCCTGATAAGTTTTGACAGATTCAAATTCATCAACAATTTCTTTCGATGGTGCTTTTGTCAAAAGGCTGACAATGACAATGCACAAAAGGCTGACAAAGAATCCTAATAACAGGGAGTAAATTCCGGTTACGGCGTAAGGTGTCTGACCGCCAAGAACTGGAAGGTAATCCCAGATGATAACGAACAATCCACCGGATACGATGCCGGCAACGGCACCCGGAAGGTTGGTACGTTTCCAGAACAGGGAGCACACAACGAGTGGACCAAAGGCAGAACCAAGACCGGCCCATGCGTCAGAAACAAGTCCCATGATACTGCTGTCTGGGTTCCATGCGATAATGCAGGCAACGACAGCAATTACAAGAACCGTAATACGGCTTACATTTAATACTTTTTTGTCTTCTGCTTCCGGTTTCAGAATATTTTTGAAAATATCTTTAGATGCGGAGGAGGCGCAGACAAGAAGCTGGGAATCTGCTGTTGACATAATGGCAGCAAGGATTCCGCAAAGGAACAAACCGCCAATAAAGATTAAAACGATGTTGCCATCGAAAATCTGCTGAATCATTTTGATAAATACATTTTCGGAACCGGTTTCTACGAGTGTTTCATTTAAGAATCCGCGTCCTAAGATTCCGATAAAGCATGCGGCAATCAGCGAAATGGCAACCCATACGATTGCGATTACACTGGATTTTTTCAATTCTTTTTCGCTCTTAACAGCCATAAAACGGACTAAGATATGTGGCATACCGCAGTAACCAAGTCCCCAGGCTAAGTCAGAAACGATGGCAATCAGCGGATATGGTTTTCCGTCCATATAGAACAAACTTAAGAAGTCTGAATTTTCTGCTACACCGTGAGCGGTTAATGCGCCGGTGAAGTCGCCGCTGATAGCGGCATAAGCGATAATCGGCACCGTTAAAAGTGCAATAAGCATCATGGTTCCCTGCACAAAATCGGTGGTACATACGGCGAGGAATCCTCCCATAAATGTGTATGCCAGAATAACGGCTGCGCCAATTAAAAGTGCGTAGTGGTAATCAAGACCAAATACGGTCTGGAAGAGTTTTCCACCGGATGCCAGTGCCGATGCGGTATACACTAAGAAGAAAATAACGATTACAACGGAAGAAATTCCAAGAAGAATCTTTTTCTTATCGCGAAAACGGTTCTGGAAAAATTCCGGGAGTGTTAAAGAGTTGTTTGCTACAATTGTGTAACGGCGCAGGCGTTTGGAAATGCAAATCCAGTTAAGCGCCGTTCCGATAAACAATCCGATGGCAATCCAGGCTTTTCCGGTTCCGGCAAGGTAAATCGAACCCGGCAGTCCCATCAAGAGCCATCCACTCATATCGGAAGCCTGTGCAGAAAGAGCGGCAACCCAGCTGTTTAAGCCTCTTCCGCCAAGAAAATAATCTTCGGTACTGTTTGTTTTTTTCATCGAAAAGATGCCGATGCCAATCATCATCGCTAAATAACACACGAAGGCAATTAACACCGCAATGGTAGTTGTGGACATAAAAAATCCCCTTTCATAAAGTGTAATAATCGTCAAAAGTATAACATATTTGAGGGGGTGTAGGCAAGTAATGGTTAGGACTTGTTTTTAGATTTCGGCAGCTCAGGGGAAAAATTTTTCTTCTGAGCTGCCGGAGTCTAAATAAACTTATAACGAATATTTGCTACATCTTTTGTGGCTGAAATTTGAGGTTAGCACTTCTGGAACAACTCTTTTGCTTGATTCCTGCCTAGAGGGTTGCATTTTCACCTCATTATTCGGTTTTATTCGGGAAAATTGCACGACACATGCAACTCTTTGTATTAATTTCTTGCTTTTTGGTTGCTTTCGGCTGAATTTTCTCAAAATCTATGCAACCATTTTTGGTATATATGAAGGATAAGGTTGCATGTGGTTCTTTTCGTCCAAATTGCGGAAAGCGAAAAAGTGTCAACGAACACTTGGCAATTGCATACTTTTTTTAAGTGGATTAACTGAAAGCAGGATGGACATCATATCGCAGTTGTAGTAAAATACGAAGTAATAGTTTTTGAAAGGGAGTGCGTTAATATGAAGTGGGTTCGGTGTTTTCTGATTTGTTGCTTGAGTCTGTTTGTTATTTCCTGCGATAAAGAAGCTGCGGTGCAACCGAGAGAGGAAGTTTCTCTAAAACGAGATAAGTCATACGAATATGAAAAGATACAAAAGCCGGAGCCTGCATTTTCAAATGATATGAAACAAATGTACCTTATTGTAAATGAAGAGGTGCCATATTTCATTTTTCGCATGCGGACTTCCGGAAAAGATTCTTATATGGAGTGTCAGTGGGAGGAAGATAAGAAATGGGTGATGAAAAAAACCGCATGGAGTGATTTTATTGCAAAAAACTGCGGCAATGGTGAAATTCAGATTGCAGCCGATACAAAGCAGAATTTGTACGTGATGTATAGTGATAATAGTAAAACAAAATGCCAGCTGTATAAAATCAAGAAAAATAGGGAAATCTGGGAACTTCATATCCCTGATATTATGTCACGTGTAAAAGGACAAAAGATTATATCGTTTAGTGTAATCAACGAATCACGCCTTGTGTTTTTCTTTTCCCTGGAGGAAGATGCCACAGGTGGACAGGCAATTGAGTACGACAGTGTAGAAGAAAAATTTCTTGCCAAAGATGGAAAAATTGATGATATATCAGCAGGGTTTGATACGGAAGGAAACTATTATGTGGTGGCACCGAGACAACAATTGATTTTGAAAAAGTCACTTTATGAGAGCGTGCCGAAAAAGGTTATAAAATGTGAGGGAATGACATCGGAAAGCAGCACTTCCGGTCTTGTGATTGATGACGATTTCGGATATCTGTTGACGGGGAATGGCATCTATGGTGGGAAATTGGATGCCAATGAATGGGAGAAGAAGATTGATGGGAAAGAACTCTATTACTGCAAGGACTTTCCGTCGCCGGTTCTTGGGATTGCCAACATGGTAAAGGTGCCGGGCCGGGATTTGGAATTTTATATGATGACATGGAAAAATGCGGAGTGTTCGGATTTTGAATGGGTTCATTATTTCGCGGGCAAAAAACCGTAAATTACTGGCAGGAATGGCTAGAATATGTTACATTATAACTAACGGAAATCGTTTCGATTGGGTTTATGGGAACGGTCGTATTATATAGGAGGTATTTCACATGGGAAAAGAGAGATTTGTTGATTTAATCCAGAAAAAAAAGAATGGAGAGACACTGACAAAAGAAGAAATTGATTTTATGATAACGGATTATGTGGCAGGGAAAATTCCGGATTATCAGATGTCTGCCATGCTGATGGCAATTTACTTTAATGGCATGGAAAATGAGGAACTGGCGGCGTTTACTCTGGCAATGCGGGATTCCGGAGATTTGGTCGATTTGTCACCGATTGAAGGAATTAAAGTGGACAAACATTCGACGGGCGGTGTTGGCGACAAGACAACACTGATTGTTGGACCGATTGTGGCGGCTTGTGGCGTGCCGGTGGCAAAAATGAGTGGACGCGGACTTGGATTTACCGGGGGAACGCTAGATAAACTGGAGTCGATATCCGGTTTTCGCATTGACCTTTCGGCAGAGGAGTTTTTTGAAACGGTGAAAAAAACGGGAATCAGCGTAATTGGACAGACCGGAAATCTGGCGCCGGCGGACAAACTTTTGTATGCACTCCGCGATGTAACAGCTACAGTGGACAGTATTCCGTTGATTGCAGCGTCGGTTATGAGTAAGAAGCTGGCGGCAGGAAGTGATAAAATTGTTTTGGATGTCACGACGGGCAGCGGAGCATTTATGAAAAATACAAGAGATGCGAAAAAACTTGCGAAACATATGGTGGCAATTGGAAATCATGCGGGAAAAGAGACCGTGGCAATTTTAACCGGCATGGAGGAACCGCTTGGATTTGCAATCGGCAATAACATGGAAGTAAAAGAAGCGATTGAGGTGTTAAAAGGAGACGGTCCGGAAGATGTCAAAGAAGTCAGCGTGGCGTTAGCCGGTATGATGCTGTCACTTGGGCTGGAAAATGTAAGCCTCAGTCAGGGAAAAAGGATGGCGAAAAAAGCTCTTTCGTCCGGACAGGCATTTGAAAAATTCAAAGAAATGGTACAGGCGCAGGGCGGCGATATCCGTTATGTAGAGCATCCGGAATTTTTTGAGAGAGACGCATTTGAGGGAGAAGTGCTTGCCGCAGAAGATGGATTTTTATCCGGGATGGATACCGAGAAGATTGGTGTGGCAGCAGGACTTTTGGGTGCCGGCAGGGAGACCAAAGACAGCGTCATTGATATGAGCGCAGGTATTTACCTGAAAAAGAAAATTGGAGATACCGTGAAAAAAGGCGAACCGATTGCCATCTGCTATGCAGGAACAAAAGAAAAATTGAACCGTGGAATGGCAATGTTTGAGAGCAGTATCCGGTATTCGAAAGAAGCTCCAAGGATTCCGAAATTAATAGTGGATATTATTCGCTAGGTTTGGTAAAATAGGAATAATAAGGAATAAATGAGGGAGGACAGATATGTTCGATAGTATTGTGATTGGCAGCGGCTTCGCCGGTGCTGTGGTAGCCAGAGAGCTGGCTGAGAAAAAAGGACAGCAGGTGTTAGTAATTGACGCCAGAGACCATGTCGGCGGCAACTGCTATGACAAAAAAGACGACTATGGCATTTTGATTCATCAGTATGGACCGCATATTTTCCATACCAATATTGATAGAGTGTATGAGTATTTGTCACGTTTTACCGACTGGTATGAGTACCGCCATGAAGTTGTTGGAAATGTATACGGCAGAGAATTGCCAATTCCGTTTAACTTAAATACGCTGGAGCTTGTGTACGGCGAGCGCGCGCCGCATTTGGAAAAGCTTTTAATTGATAATTTTGGTGAAGGTGCCAGAGTTCCGATTCTGGAGCTTATGAATCATGAAAATGAAGAGTTACAGGAGATTGCTCAGTATGTATATGAAAATGTTTTCTTGAAATATACGATGAAGCAGTGGGGCAAATCGCCGAAGGAAATCGATCCGGCTGTGTCTGGCCGTGTTCCGGTTCTTTTGTCTAGAGATAACCGTTATTTTCAGGATAAATATCAGGGACTTCCGAAGGAAGGATTTACACCGATTTTTGAAAAAATGCTGAATTATCCGGGTATTGAAGTGCGCTTAAATTGCGAGGCTGCATCGGTTCTTACCATTGACCCGGAGGCAGAAAATAAGGTTCTTTTTGAGGGGCAGCCATTTACCGGCAATGTGATTTTTACCGGAGCTTTGGATGAGCTGTTTGGATGCCGCTTTGGCAGACTTCCGTATCGTTCACTGCGGTTTGATTTTGAGCACTATGACAAGAAATTTTATCAGAGCCACGGTGTAGTAAACTACACGGTGTCGGAAGATTTTACCCGTATAACAGAGTTTAAGTATTTGTCCGGCCAGTTGGATGCAAAGGATACGACGATTGTGAAAGAATACCCGATGCCTTATCAGGGAAAAGACGGGGAAATTCCTTATTATGCAATTAATAACGCTGAAAATGATGCTCTGTTTTTGAAGTACAAAGAACTTGTTAATAAGATTCCAAACTTCTATCTGTTAGGACGTTTGGCTGAATACAAGTATTATAATATTGATGCGATTGTGGACCGTGCACTGACGGTGGCAGAGGAAATTTAAGAAAGAAGGGTTTTGAGAATGAAACTATTGACGGTTGCGATACCTTGCTATAATTCGCAGGATTACATGGAGCATGCAGTAGAAACCGCATTAGTAGGTGGCGAAGATGTTGAAATTATTCTGGTAAATGATGGTTCTTCAGATAAAACGGCTGAAATTGCCGACCGTCTGCAAAAAGAACATCCGACGATTGTACGGGCGATTCACCAGGAAAACGGGGGCCACGGGGCAGCAGTAAATACCGGTCTTGCCAATGCAAGTGGTTTGTATTACAAGGTGCTCGACAGTGATGACTGGTTTGACAGAGGGGCATTCCTTAAGATTTTGGATGTCCTTCGCAGTTTTGTAGAAGATGGTTCCGGCGTGGATATGCTGCTTGCTAATTATGTTTACGAAAAGCCAAGCCTTCACAAACACAAAGTGATTCGCTATGATGGCGTTTTTCCGGAAAATCAGGTATTTACGTGGAATGATGTAAAACGCTTTAAGATTAGTCAGAACATTTTGATGCATTCGGTTATTTACCGGACGAAAATGCTTCGCGACTGCCAGCTTGAACTGCCAAGACATACATTTTATGTCGATAACATTTTTGTTTATAATCCGCTTCCGTTTGTGAAAAAAATGTATTACGTGAATGCCGATTTGTATCGTTATTTTATCGGAAGAGATGACCAGTCGGTAAACGAAAAAGTAATGATTGGACGTATCGACCAGCAGATTAAAGTCAACAAATTGATGATTGATGCGTATGATTTGACAAAAATCAAGAACAAAAAACTGCGCGATTACATGGTAAAATATTTGACAATGATGATGACGGTTAGTTCTGTATTTCTCATTAAAGAAGGCTCGGAAGAAAGCCTGCAGAAACGCGAGGAATTATGGGAGTACCTGAAAAATAAAAATAAAATCATGTACCGCATGATAAATAAAATGGCACTGAGTAAGCCGATGCAGTTTCGCAGCAAAGCCGGCAGAAAGATTGTTGTGTGGGGTTATAGTTTGTCGCAGAAAATTTATGGATTTAATTAGAAATTGATAGAAAAAGAAATTCATTCGATTCGAGACGGATAACGTTTCGCGTTAAAGTCTCTCACGAATTGAATTTCTTTTTCTGCTTTTGTCGCAATAGTTTGATAACATTTAACTTATAATGTTGCTGGAGGGAAAGGAGTTAATATGATTACAGCACAGTTTATTTTATTCTTTTTTGCGTTTCTTATAATTTGCATGTTTGTTATGGGAGCATTAAACCGGGATTTGAGAGATAAAAGGTATTTATCGACAATGGGTTGTCTTTTGTCTGTTATGTTGATTGTTTGTGTCTGTTTTTTTCCATTTCCATATCAAGATGAATTATTGCAGACGATGATTACGGATGGAGAAGGACTGGAGAATAATTTTATTCCGTTTCATACAATAATATCTATTTTTGGAGAAACAGTAACATATCATACATATGGCACTTTGTGTTATCAATTTTTTGGAAACATTCTTTTATTTATACCTTTTGGTTTTTCACTTTGCTATTATTTTAAAGGAGGCAAAAAGTTTTTCAAGGTATTATGCTGCATTATTCTTGTAACAGTTTTAGTAGAAGTTTGGCAGGGAGCATTTAACGCTATGTTACAAGTAAATTACCGTTGTGTTGATATTGATGATGTAATGTTAAATACCATTGGGGGAATTTTTGGCTTTTGTGTGGCTTATTTTGGGATTCCGCGGTTGCAGACAATTTTTAAGAAAACAAAGAATAATTAGTACAAGAAAAGGAAGAAACATTATGCCCTTCTATGGCTACTATTTGATGAGTTAGAAGGATGGAAATGTTTTGTATACGAAAATAACAATTTGTAGGACGCTTGTTTTAGCGTCCTACTTCATTTAATAATTCTTTTTTTATTTCATACAATTTGTCAGACAAATCAACAAATACTTCCTGAGGATTAACCAGACGTCTTGATTCTTCCCACATCGTTTCCAATTGCTCCTTGCAGTGTTTTTGAATTTCCATAACGGATGGCGAGTCGTAAACACACTGTCCGTTTTTGAAAATAGGAACTAAAATTTCTTTCATCGTGTAGGTGCCGCCTTCAAGACGCGTTTTTTTCCAAGTAGCATTCGGGTCAAAAAGAAGCAAATCTTCGGATTCGTCAAAGGTTTCGTCCGCAAGCGTTATGTAATCGGCGCGGATTTTCCCGGATTCTTTGTCGTAAATGCGGTAAACCGTTTTGTCGCCAGGATTTGTGATTTTTGCCGGGTTTTCGGATAATTTGATTTTTGGAATCATTTCTCCGTCAATTTCTACCGCAGCCAATTTGTATACACCGCCAAACGCAGGTGTGTTTTTGGATGTAATCAAGTTTGTGCCAACGCCCCAGGAATCAATGCAGGCACCCTGTGAGAGCAGAGAGTCAATCAGATATTCATCCAAATCACTTGAAGCACAGATTTCGGCATCCGGAAATCCCGCATCGTCTAACATTTTTCTTGCTTTCTTGGAAAGGTAAGCGAGGTCGCCGCTGTCGAGACGAATGCCATATTTTTTCGGCATGCGGTTCTGCTCGCTCAATTCCTCAAATACACGGATGGCATTCGGTACGCCCGAACGAAGGGTGTCATAGGTGTCAACAAGAAGTGTCGTGTTATTCGGATACAATTCGGCATATTTGCGGAATGCAGTCAATTCATCCCCATAACTCATAATCCAGCTGTGTGCGTGCGTGCCAAGTGCGGGAACGTCATATTCTTTTGCGCAAATTACGTTGCTTGTACCAATACATCCGCCAATGACAGCCGCACGTGCCCCGAATGTACCGGCATCCGGTCCCTGTGCGCGCCGCAGACCAAATTCCATAACGCCACCGCCCTTTGCTGCATAGCAGACACGGGAAGCTTTTGTTGCAATCAGGCTTTGGTGGTTAATCAGATTTAAAAGTGCTGTTTCTACTAACTGCGCCTCTAAAATCGGTGCGACAACTTTTAAAAGCGGCTCGCGCGGAAAGACTACGGTACCTTCCGGAATCGCATAAATATCCCCTGTAAAATGAAAACTTGCAAGATAATCCAAAAAGTCTTCATCAAACACGCCAAGACCGCGTAAGTAATCAATATCCTCATAATCAAAGTGAAGGCTTTTGACATAGTCAATTACCTGAGCCAGTCCGGCACATACGGCATACGCACCATCATCCGGATTCTGACGGTAAAATAAATCAAAAACAACACAATTTGATGCATGATTTTTAAAGTAGCCCTGCATCATTGTGATTTCATAAAAATCAGTAAGCAGAGTAAAATTTCGATTATCCATACTAACCTCTCAATCTGCGCAAAACTCAAAAAGTGCGCGTTTGCTTTTCAATCTTAATTCTTATTTTAGTAGAAAAAGAGATATCTTTCAAGTTAAACTGAGTTTTGGTTTGTATCAAGTGTTTGTTGGTTTTTTGGTTTGTCAGAAATTTATCAAGAAAAGTTTGTGCTTCGTGGGTGCTCCCGCTTAACAAACGCGTAAGGGTATGGGCATGCAAAATACGCAAGCCTCATACCCACGTGTTTGTACCCACTCACCCCAAATCTTTTCTTGATAAATTACGGGGAATCCAAAAAGATTGCCAACGAACCCCTGATGCAAACTAATAACTTTGACCTCATATGCAGCCTTTCTTCTCGGAAAAAGACAAAAGTGTTGCTAACTTTTTGGGAGGGCTGTAAATTACTTGCATTTTAAATAATAGTAATGTTTAGTTGTGTATATATCTATGAAATTTGTAATATCTTAATTGCCTGTAAATTGGGATTACAGACTAATATAGATAATGACAATAGAATAACGAAGGAGTATAATAAGTGATTATAGGCATTTTATTATGTAGACATTGGAGAAAAGAGAGGGGGTAAAAATGGCGACGTATGTAATTGGTGATATTCATGGGGAATTTGAACAATTAAAGATTTTGCTTGAAACAATGAAATTCAATGATAATGACGAATTGTATGTAATGGGGGATGTTGTCGATCGTGGACCGGATCCCATTAAGGCATTGCAGTATCTGATGACGCTGCCAAATTGTGTATGTATCGCAGGAAATCATGAATGGATGGCATTGGAGAGTTTGAAACTCATGATGAACGAAATAACAGAAGATTTTATTCAAACTCTTGACAAAAATCAAGTGATGATAATGTTTGATTGGCTTCATAATGGAGGAAAAACGACGATGGATCAATTTAGTAAATTGTCGAATGAAGAACGGCAGGAAGTGCTCAATTTTATTGGTGAGTTTGAAGCATATGTGGAATTGGAAATTCAGGGACGAAAATATCTTTTGGTTCATGCCGGTTTGAATAATTTTTCTTATAGAAAGCCAATTGAAGAATATGCTATTGATGATTTGTTGTGGATGCGTGCAAATTATCAGATACCATACTACGAAAATAAAATAGTGATCACGGGTCATACACCGACGCAGACAATTTCTGGAAATGATAGACCGGGTTATATTTATCGCAAGAATAATCATATCGCATTGGATTGCGGTGCCTGTTCACAAAATGGGCGGCTCGCCGGAATATGTTTGGAGACTGGAAAAGAGTATTATTCAAGGAAATAGAAAAAATAGATTTATATGGAGAAAGTACCTAGAAATCTGTTTGGAAATGATGTATAATAATTACAAATTTTTGGGAAAAAGAGAGGATTGGAATGAGTGAATTAAGCAACATTAAAACATTGGAAGAATTATTTGAGTATTGGAAGACTAAACAATCAAATGACAGTGGAAAAGAAACATGCAATAGCGAATTGCTCCAGATGTGTGGAAAAACGCAAAAGATGTTATCTGATTGAGGGAGCTTGCGGGTCTTAGTTTGTGACAGGGGGTCGCTGCCGATTTCTTTGGATTCCAGTAATTTGGTAAAAAAGCTTTACGGTTCGTGGGTTTGAGTGCGTCGGTATGCGGCACTGGTAGTTTCAGT
>OLSF01000845.1_pt1 | contig 29458 bp, 17 predicted proteins | sample 1672301 | NCBI WGS metagenome assembly OLSF01 (sample SAMEA3136669, study PRJEB25190) | human gut metagenome | biome: human gut; feature: human-associated habitat; material: faeces | place: Austria | collected 2013
ACCTGCGGTGACAGCTCAGCACAAGGCACGCCCTTCGGGTGCCCTAAAGGGGAGCTTCCCCCGCAGTATCATTCGCCCGCAGATTTTTCGCAAGCAGAAATCCCGCGGAGGGCAACGGGCAACTGTTGCCGCCATTTCCACTGGGCGACGGGCTGACCGCCGCAAGGAGTTGATTATTATGGAACGCAATCATAAACATCAGGACAATACCGACGGCGAAGAAACCATGTTCTTCCGTGCCGCTGAATCCGGCGGTTCGACCGACCAGTATGACACCCAACAGCTGAACGCCCAGCAGGTTCGCCGTCAAGCCCAGAACGGCTACGGGCAGCAGGGGTACTCCCAGAATGGCTACGGCCAGCAGGGATACCCCCAGAACGGCTACGGCCAGCAGGGATACCCCCAGAATGGCTACGGGCAGCAGGGGTATCCCCAGAACGGCTACGGGCAGCAGGGGTATCCCCAGAACGGCTACGGGCAGCAGGGGTACTCCCAGAACGGTTACCGGCAGCCGCAGGGCGGCGGGTATGCTTCGCACACCGGCGGACAGCCGCAGGGGTATCGCCAGCCGGCACGGCAGCCACAGCAGAATGTCTACCGCCAGCAGCCGCGGCAAAGTGCTCCCCGACAGGGACAGAGTGCCCCGCGGCAGAGCCAGCCCAGACCGGCACAGCAGCCTCGTCCCAGTGCACCGCCGCGGCAGGAACCGCCCCGCAGACAAAGTGCACCGCCGCAGAGTGCTCCCCGTCAGCAAACGGCTCCCCGACAGGAGAGCAGCCGCCGTCCGACTGTGCACCGCCGCCGGAAAGGCTCGTTTCTGGGCAGGCTGTTTCGGGTGCTGCTGACGATCGTGGTGGCGGTGTTCCTCCTGTACTCGGCAGTTGCCATGATCGGCATTCTGGGCATGAATCGGGTGAGCACCGGCGACCGCGGCGTGACCAGCGGCAGCATGGACGCTGCCTATGTGAAAAGCGTACTGGTGATCGGCACGGACACCCGTGACCCCAACGAGGAACGGGGGCGTTCGGACTCTATGATTCTGGTGTCCCTGAACTCCCGCACCGATCAGATCTATATGACTTCCTTTATGCGTGATGCCTATGTGGATATTCCGGGATACGGCAGCGACAAACTGAACGCGGCGTATTCCTACGGCGGGCCGGAACTGCTGATGGACACGCTGGAGGAGAATTTCGACGTACATATTGACGATTATGTGATGATCACTTTTGCCGCGTGTGCCGCCATGATCGACGCGGTGGGCGGCGTGGAACTGGAGATCTCCGACCGTGAGGCGGAGGCAGTCAACGAGATCCTCATCAGCGAAGTCAATGAAATTATGGGCGACGATCGGGAGGACGACCTGCTGGACGGCGGCGGCAAGCTGACGCTGGACGGCAAGCAGGCTCTCTCCTACAGCCGTATCCGCTATGTGGGCAACGCCGACTTTGAGCGTACCGAACGGCAGCGGACAGTGATGAGCCAGGTCATGAGCAAGGTCAAGGGTAACCCGTTCCGGCTGCTCCCTGTGTGCATGGGAGCACTGCCGAAGATGACGACCAACATGTCGGTGCCGGGGCTGTACGGCTATGCCCTTACTACGCCGTTCAAGCTGGCGACCTATGACATGCAGCAGCAGCGTGTGCCGGCAGACGGCACGTTTCAGGGGGCAGATGTCGGCGGGCAGTCGGTGCTGGAGATCGACCTCGATGCTGCCAAGCAGCAGCTGCAAAGCACGGTGTTTGCAGAGAAATAATGCAAAAGCAGTCACGCACCTGTGGAGGTGTGCGGCTGCTTTTTTGTGTGATGTTTTAGATGTACGGAAGTACCCCTCAGTCACCTGCGGTGACAGCTCAGCACAAGGCACGCCCTTCGGGTGCCCTAAAGGGGAGCCTGAATGTAAAAGAGTCTCCCCTTTAGGGGAGGGGAACCGTCGCAGACGGTGGAGGGGTTCTTGTGGAATCTTTTGCTTGATGTGCGAGGTTTCACGGAAGGTACCCCTCAGTCAAGCCTACGGCTTGCCAGCTCCCCTAAAGGGGAGCCTGATTAAAGCCTCCCCTTTAGGGGAGGGGAACCGCCGATAGGCGGTGGAGGGGTTCTTGTGGAATCTTTTGCTTGATGTGCGAGGTTTTACGGAAGAATCCCTCAGTCAGCCTGCGGCTGCCAGCTCCCTTTTCAAGGGAGCCTGAATGTCAAAAAGCCTCCCCTTTAGGGGAGGGGAACCGCCGCAGACGGTGGAGGGGTTCTTGTGGAATCTTTTGCTTGTTGTAAAAGATTTACGAGATGACCCCTCAGTCAAGCCTACGGCTTGCCAGCTCCCCTAAAGGGGAGCCTGAATGTCAAAAAGCCTCCCCTTTAGGGGTGACTCCCCACGGGGTGGGGAGATGCCCGCAGGGCAGAGGGGACCGCTCAGTACGAGGGGAACCGCCGATAGGCGGTGGAGGGGTTCTGTGGAATCTTTTGCTTGATGTGCGAGGTTTCACGGAAGGTACCCCTCAGTCACCTGCGGTGACAGCTCAGCACAAGGCACGCCCTTCGGGTGTCCTACAGGGGAGCCTAAAATGAAAGAGGAAGCCTAAATAACAAAGATGTGTTGATTTACAAACCGTCCCGCTATACAACAAAAACCGCCACACCCATGCACTTTTGCATCTGGGTATGGCGGTTTTGTAATGATTGGAAACGGAATGTTCTCACGTTTCCGCAGGAATCAAACGATTACTTGAAGTATGCGACACCGCTTTCGAAGATCTTCTGATCCTTTTCGCCCGGAACGTTCTGATACAGGTTCTGTCCGATACGTTCGCTGTGTCCCATTTTGCCCAGCACTCTGCCGTCCGGAGAGGTGATGCCCTCGATCGCCATCATGGAAGTGTTGGGGTTGAAGTGAATGTCCATGGTCGGGTTGCCGTCCATGTCCACGTACTGGGTGGCGATCTGTCCGTTCTTCGCCATGTCTGCCAGCAGTTCCGGCGGAGCAACAAAGCGTCCCTCACCGTGGGAAATGGCTACGGTGTGCACATCGTCCACCTCGGTGCCGTACAGCCACGGGGACTTGTTGGAAGCGATGCGTGTCCGTACCAGCATGGACTGGTGGCGGGCAATGGTGTTGAAGGTCAGCGTCGGGGATACATCGGTCATGTCCATGATCTCGCCGAACGGTACCAGTCCCAGCTTTACCAGTGCCTGGAAGCCGTTGCAGATACCCAGCATCAGACCGTCGCGGTTCTTCAGCAGGTCGTGGACAGCGTCCTTGATGCGGGGGTTGCGGAAGAACGCCGTAATGAACTTACCGCTGCCCTCCGGTTCGTCGCCGCCGCTGAAGCCGCCGGGGATCATGATGATCTGTGCCTGACGAACCATTGCCGCAAAGGTGGTGATAGAATCTTCCATTGCCGCTGCGGACAGGTTGCGGACGATAAAGGTCTGGGGTCTTGCACCGGCACGCTCAAAGACGCGGGCAGTGTCGTATTCGCAGTTGGTGCCGGGGAATACCGGAATCAGCACGCGGGGCTGTGCACTCTTGATCGAAGCGGACAGCGTGGTCTTTCTCGGATAGGACAGCTTTTCCGGAACCTCTGTGGTGGTCTTGATGCGGCAGGGGAATACCGGCTCCAGCTTCTTCTCCCAGACGGACAGCAGCTTGTCCAGTTGGAGGGTGAACTTCGGGCAGACGATCTCCGGCTTTTCGCTGGTGGAACCGATCACGTCCTCGCCGTCCTCTGCATCGCCGCAGAGTTCCAGCAGGAAGCCGCCGCAGCAGGGCTGGAACAGTTCTGCATCTGTCAGCTGGCGGTCAAAGGTGAAGCCGATGCCGTTGCCGAAGCACATCTTGGCAATACCTTCTGCCACGCCGCCGTAGTCGATGACCCAGCCGGCACGAATGCGGCCGGCGGCGATCATTGCTTCGACCTTGTCGAATGTGGCACGAACGCTCTCGAAGCTGGGGATACCGTTTTCGTCAGTTTCCGGACGGAGCATCACGACCTTGTCGCCAGCCTGCTTGAATTCGGTGGAAACCACCTTGTCTGCCTTGGCGGTGGAAACGGCAAAGGATACCAGCGTCGGCGGAACATCGATGTTCTCGAACGTACCGGACATGGAGTCCTTACCGCCGATAGAGCCGCAGGACAGTTCCAGCTGTGCCTTGAATGCACCCAGCAGGGCAGCCATGGGCTTGCCCCAACGCTTGGGATCATTCTGGGTACGCTCGAAGTATTCCTGGAATGTCAGCCAGCAGTGGTGCCAGCTGCCGCCGGCTGCAACGACCTTGGCAATGGAGGTGATGACTGCGTCCATGGCACCCAGATAGGGGTTGCGTTCGCTGACCGTGGGATTATAGCCCCAGCCCATGAGCGAGCAGGTGTTGGTTTCGCCTTTGAGCACCGGGATCTTGGCAGCCATTGCCTGTGAGGGCGACAGCTGGTAGACACCGCCGAAAGGCATCAGCACAGTGCCGGCACCAATGGTGGAGTCGAACTTTTCGATCAGACCCTTCTGGGAGCAGATGTTCAGGCTGGACAGCAGCTCTGTCCATGCGTCTGCACTGTCGGTGAGGGTGGATTCTGCTGCCGGCTGCGGTGCTTCAATGGCAATGTCGGTGTGCTTTACGGCACCGTTGGAGTTCAGGAACTCACGGGACAGGTCAACAATGGTGTTGCCGTTCCAGTGCATCCGCAGGCGGGGTTCTGCCTGTACGGTTGCCACGATCGTAGCTTCCAGATTTTCCTTGCCGGCTTCCTTGATGAACTTGTCGGCATCTTCTGCGGCAACCACCACAGCCATACGTTCCTGCGATTCGCTGATCGCGATCTCTGTGCCGTCCAGACCGTCATACTTTTTCGGTACGGCGTTCAGATCGATCTCCAGACCGTCGGTCAGTTCGCCGATCGCAACGGAAACGCCGCCTGCACCGAAGTCGTTGCAGCGTTTGATCATCTGTGTCACAGTGGGATTGCGGAACAGACGCTGGAGTTTGCGTTCTTCCGGAGCGTTACCCTTCTGGACTTCTGCACCGCAGTGTCCCAGAGATTCCACGGTGTGGGACTTGGAAGAACCGGTCGCACCGCCGCAGCCGTCACGTCCGGTCTTGCCGCCCAGCAGAATGACAATATCGCCGGGGACGGGGGCTTCTCTGCGGATATTGGAAGCCGGAGCAGCACCCAATACCGCACCGATCTCCATACGCTTCGCCATGTAGCCGGGGTGGTATACCTCTGCCACGTGGCCGGTTGCCAGACCGATCTGGTTGCCGTAGGAGCTGTAGCCGTTGGCAGCACCCACGGTGATCTTTCTCTGGGGCAGCTTGCCGGCAATGGTATCCTCTACCGGCACCAGCGGATTGGCTGCACCGGTGACACGCATTGCCTGATATACGTAGGAACGTCCCGACAGCGGGTCACGGATCGCACCGCCCAGACAGGTCGCAGCACCGCCGAACGGCTCGATCTCGGTGGGGTGGTTGTGGGTTTCGTTCTTGAACATGAGGATCCAGTCCTCTTCTTTGCCGTCGATGTCCACCTTGATCTTGACGGAGCAGGCGTTGATCTCCTCGCTCTCGTCCAGATCGTTCAGCTTGCCGTCCGCTTTCAGCTTCTTGGCAGCGATGGTTGCCAAGTCCATGAGCGTCATGGGCTTTTCGCCTCTGCCCAGTTCCTGCCGGACGGTGCAGTATGCATCATAGGTTTCCTTGATATAGTCGGTGGGAATGTCCACGTCGGAAATCTGTGTCAGGAATGTGGTGTGGCGGCAGTGGTCAGACCAGTAGGTATCGATCATGCGAACCTCGGTAATGGTGGGGTCGCGGTGTTCGGTATCGCGGAAGTATTTCTGGCAGAACTGAATGTCGCCGAGATCCATTGCCAGACCGTAGTCAGCGATGAACTGTTTCAGTTCGTCCTCCGACAGGGAGATGAAGCCGGTGAGGGTTTCTACTGTTGTCGGAATGGTATAGTTGGTGTCCAGTGTTTCCGGCAGTTCCGGAGAAGCTTCGCGGCGTTCCACCGGATTGATGAGATACTTTTTCAGGCGGTCGAATTCTGCATCGGTCAGGTTGCCGGTAACGACGTAGACATCTGCTGTGCGGACACGGCAGCGTTCGCCCTGGAGCAGGATCTGGATACACTGCTCGCAGCTGTCGGCACGCTGGTCGAACTGTCCCGGCAGGTATTCGGTCGCGAATGTCCGCTGCCCTTCTTCCAGAGCCGGCAGTTCTGTGTAGGTGTGATCCACCGCCGGTTCAGAAAATACGGTGGGAACGGCACGCTGGAAAGCTTCTGCCGTCAGATGATCTGCATCATAGCGGTGGAAAATGCGAATGTCGGTGACATTCAGACGGAGTGCGGTCTGCACGTCGCTCAGAACAGAGCGGGCTTCTACCGCGAATTCCGGCTTTTTCTCCACATAAATACGAAAAACAGACATGGTAAATCTCCTTTATTTTGGATTTGCGGGTGCTGCGATGTTGTGAACTGGCTCCCCTTTAGGGCACCCGAAGGGCGTGCCTTGTGCTGAGCTGGCAAGCCGCAGGCTTGACTGAGGGGTTATCTCATAAAACTTTTCGCTCTCACCTACCGCAGCCGCACAGCCAGGGCTGTGACAACAGTGAGGATCACGTGATAGATCAGGAAAAAGTATGCCGTCATCTTCTCATAGGCACCGGTCACCACGTGAATCATCGCCAGCGACAGCCCCAGCAGTCCTGCCACTACCAGCAGGATCACGCCGATCACTGCGGCACGGCGTACCCGTCTTGCTCCCAGCAGAAGTGCACCGGCACCGAAGCCGCTGTCCCCTACGGTCATGGAAGCACTGACACAGCCAAGACCACCGGTTTCCCGCTGGAACAGGTGGTGCATCGAGGTGGGGATAATTTTCAGATAGGACTCCGGAAAGTCAAACAGAGCAGAGAGCCGCCGCAGCGAAACGGAACAGTCCACGCTCCGCAGGATCAGTGCCACACGCTCCTGTCGCAGTGCCTGCATCTGCCGTTTGACATGGGGGTCTGCCGTAATGCGAATGGAGAACAGTGCCGCCAGCATGCCGCTGACTGACAGATACAGCACATCGCCGTTGCCCTCCGCCAGTTCGGCTTCTCTGGTCTTGGTGGGCAGCCCCTCAATGTTGTGGTTCGCCATCATTTCACGGCTGCCGAACAGCACCCGCTGATTGGCGATCCAGCCGCAGAAGCCCTGTCCGTCCTCGCAGACGAACTCGTCCACCGGCAGAAGCGTTCCCACATCGGGGATCATCTCCGCAAAGGCACCCTGTAACATGCTGTCGCCGTGGTGCACCAGACTGGCTGCGTCCAGCAGCACATCGTCCACCTTGGCACCGGAAAAGACCTTCATGCCCTCGATCTGTACCGAGCCCTTGGGGAACAGGTCGTTCGCCTCTACCAGCAGGGCGTTGGTGTCGAAAAAGTCGTCCACGCTCTGATAGCCCAGCATGGCACTGTTGGAAGCCGCCGCCCTGCGGGACTCCCGTTCCAGCGGCAGATTGACCACCAGTGCACTGGCAGTGCAGCAGCTTGCCGTCTGGAGCAGTGCCAGCATGGAGCACAGGAAACTGATCCACGGCATGCCGACCGCCGTTCCCATGCGGATCAAGGTCATGCCCACGGCGATCAGCAGGGTGACAATGCCGCAGATCGGTGTCATTGTCCGGCACAGCCCGTCCGCCATATCCGTGGAATAGGAATACCGGAGAATGTCGCACAAGCCGTCCGCTTTCCGCACTGCCGTCACAATGGGAATATCGTGGAGCACGCCCCGTGTGAGCAGTTCCGCAGTTTCCTCCTGCGAAACATAGGAGAGCACCCGCTTTTGTCCCTCGCGGGAAATGACGTTCACGTTCCGCAGAGCACGGCGTACCATCAGCAGCCGCCCGATGATATTGCAGAACAGAGCCAGCAGAGCACAGGGCACATAGAGGTGCACCGTGTCCATTGCCAGAACGTCCGGCGAGATCACCACGCAGACTGCCCCCAGCAACGCCGGCACCAGCGGCAACACTGCCATGCTGTCACTGTCCGCATGAAACCGGAGCAGGTTCCACAGCCCGTTTTTCACGGTGGGGAACATCACGCCCAGCCCCAGCAGTCCCAGTGCCAGCTGAATGATGCCGTAGCCGCGGGGTGTGACCAGTGCCGTAAAGGCACCGTTCCCCAACACTTCCGTGCACGCCAGCACCGCCCCTGCCACAGTCAGCACCAGCACGGCGATAAACCGGAAAAATACCACATTCCGGAGATTTTCCAGCGTTTTCTTCACCAGTTCCAAGTTGTCGGGCTGCCGCTTTTCCGCGTCTGCCCCAAAGGTATGGCTCCGCACCCGCTGGCGGACAGGGCGAAACCGGCTGGTCTGCTGGCTGCCCTGATAGTAATAGTCCTGTTCTTCCTCCCAGTGCCGCCGCGAAACCGGCGGTTCTTCATCCGTTCCCACCGGCTCTGCCCGCTGGAATTCGCCGGTGACAGATTCCTTGAGGTAGGCACTGTCCGGCACATTCCGGCGGCGTTTCTTTTTCTTTTCCCGTGCACGGGTGGAATCTTCCATCTGCCGCACATTGGGGCGGTGCCGCTGGGGTGCGGCGGTATCTTCTTCCATCAGCTTGACTGCACTGTCATAGCCGCTATCGCCGGTTTCGGTGTAAGAAGCCTGATACCGTCCGGCACCAGCGGCGTTGACAAAGGACACGTTTTCCCGCCGGAGGTGCTGGGTGGGAAAGCGTTCCCGCAGCACCGGTGCCGCATCTGCTTCCTGTGCTGCCTGTGCCGCCTTGCTGGCTTTGATGTGGGAGATCGTAGACTTGATGTCCACCAGTTCTTCCGCGTTCTCCGGCGGCGGGGCAACCGTGTCATAGCCGGCACGTTCCCGCGAAAGCGGACGCTCAGACGTTGCCGCATTCACCAGCTTTTCGGTTTCCAGTGTCCCGCGGGACAGGGGCTGTTCCGAGGTGTGCCGGATTCCGGAGCGTTTGCCGTCCGCACTGTATTCGTTTAAGATTTCTTCTAATGTAAATTTATGGTCTGCCATAATACACTCCTGTGAAAATTTGAGAAGTGATTCTCCGAAAATAATTGTTGCCGCCGATGCCCTACAGGGGAGCCTATAGCTACCGATTCAGCAAAGGCACGTCCCTATAGAGAAGCCTGAAATAAGCCTCCCTTGAAAGGGAAGGGGGACCAGCGTAGCTGGTGGAGGGGTTCACATGTGAAATCTTTTGCTTGATGTATTAGGTTTTACAGAAGCACCCCTCAGTCAAGCCTACGGCTTGCCAGCTCCCCTAAAGGGGAGCCTAGACAAAAGGGAACCTGAAACAAGCCTCCCCTTTAGGGGAGGGGGACCGCCGTCAGGCGGTGGAGGGGTTCACATGTGAAATCTTTTCCTTAATGAAAAAGACTTACGAGATAACCCCTCAGTCACCCACGGCACCCTCCCCGTCCGTCACTTCGCCAGCCGCTGCCGCACTGCCTCATACAGAAAGATGCCCGCTGCCACGGAAGCGTTCAGCGAGTTGACTTTTCCACGCATGGGCAGGCTCAGCATGGCATCGCACTTTTCCCCAACCAGACGGCTCATGCCGAAGCCCTCCGAGCCGATGACAAACGCCGTGCCGCCGGTGAAGTCCGCATCGGTATAGCTGGTGCCTGCGGCATCGGTGCCGTAGATCCAGACATTGTTTTTCTTGAGGATCTCCATGGCGGAAGCCAGATTGGGCACCCGTGCCACCGGCAGCCAGCTTGCGGCTCCCGCAGAGGTCTTGCCCACGGTCAGCGTCAGGGACGCACTCCGCCGCTTGGGAATAATTACGCCGTGTGCACCGGCAGCTTCTGCCGTCCGAATAATGGCACCCAGATTGTGAGGATCCTGAATCCCGTCACACAGCACCAGCAGCGGCGGTTCGCCCTTTTCGGCAGCACGCTCCAGCAGCTCTTCCAGCGAAACGTATGTGCCGCAGGCACCCTCCGCCGCAACGCCCTGATGCACTGCCCCGCCGGTCAGCTGGGTCAGTTTGGACTCTGTCACAACCTTTACGGGAATGCCCTGCTCCTTGGCAAGGCTGATGATCTCCTGCAAGCCGCCGCTTTCCTGCCCCACATAGAGCATGTCGATCCTGGCACCGCTGCGGAGTGCTTCCATAACGGGATTTCTGCCGGCGATCCGGTCATTTTCCGTTTCCGGCATTTCCGCAGGCTTCTGCCGGCGGGACTGTGGTTTTCTCTGGCTCATATATTCCTCCGTATCTCCTGCGGCATGGCATTTCCCCACGCCCGTTGCAGGACACTGCCTGTTTTTTTACGATGCTATCCATTATAGCATATCTCCGGAGAAAATACAAGGCTTTTCGTGTGAGATGCACGGAAATCAATTTTCATGATAGCCTCCCCTGAAAGGGCACCCGTAGGGCGTGCCTTGTGCTGAATCGGTAGCTATAGGCTCCCCTTTAGGGGAGCTGGCAAGCCGTAGGCTTGACTGAGGGGTGCTTGTGAAACCTGACATATCGAGCAAAAGATTCCATGGAAATCCCTCCACCGCCTGACGGCGGTCCCCCTCCCTTTTCAAGGGAGGCTTGTTTCAGCCTTCCCAGAAAGGGGTGACTCCCCACTACAGCACCAACAAACAAACCGCCGCCGTGCCCAGACAGCTCAGCAGCACCAGCAGGAGCGTCCGGAGCCAGAAGCGTTTTTCTGCCCGTTCCGGTGCCGCTTCCCGCAGCAGTGCGTCCGCGTCCGCCTGCGAAAGCTGCTGGGGCAGCTTGGTCACGCCGGGCTTGAGATAGAACACCGCACGTTCAAAATACAGACTGTCCGGACGGTTCACTTCGATGATTTTTTTCTGTACGCCTTTTACCATAGCCATTCCTCCTGCGGCAGCCGGTGCATGCCGGTACTGCCGAATGATTTCACAGGGAGTATGTGCACATTGTGAACCACTCAAACAGAACAAACCTGTTTTTCCACAAAGTCCCCCGTTCCGACAGGAATTTCTGTGGAAAACTCTGTGGAAACTGTGGAAAACGTCCGGTTTTTCCAATCTGTCCCCTATTGTGGAATCCGGTGGAGAACGCTTGAACAGTGTTTTATTTTAGGCAATACCGCACAAAGCTTGTGCGACAGATGCATCGTCAAATTTTTCGTCAGATGAAACAAAAAGCGGTATTGCCTTTATTCACAAACTGCCGTCAGCGGCAGCGGAGAAGCTTCCGTCCGGAACGGTGCCGCCGGAATCCCGTTTTTCCCGAACAGCGTAACTGCACCGTAGTTCACCCAGTTGTACCGTGCCGCAGCAGGAGCCGGCACTTCTGCCGCCGTCAGCCGCACCGTGTCGCCGTCCAGCACTGCTCTGGCATCGTGATACACCCCGTCTGCACCGGCGATCTGGAAGCCGCAGGGTTCCCCGTGCCACTCCATGCCCTGTGCCGCATGGGAAAAGAACACCGTCAGCGTACTGCCCTCCACAACAAAGCTGCGGAAGATCGGCCCGAATGCCTCCAGTTCCCGTTCCCCGTAGACCAGCTGCCGAGCCTGCAACGCCAGCCGGTGTCCCACAGGGTGCTTGTCCACAGGGTGAATGTTGCAGTATTCGCCGCAGTCCAGAATCACGGCAATGCCGGTATGCTTTACCGTCTGGTATACCTGCATCTGTGCCTCCCGCAGCCGGCTCCACGCCCCGTTTTCCGGCGTGTCCGCATAGGTGTGCATGGGCAGCTGCACCAGAATGAACGGCAGTCGGGCATCTTCAAAATCCTGCCGCCAGCGGGCGATCAGCATTGTCAGCAGTGTACCATAAGTATCCGGTCGGATCTCGTCGTTTTCGCCCTGATAATAGAAAAATCCCCGAATGGTATAGGGCACTACCCTTTGCAGCATGGTGTGATACATGCCGGCAGGACGGTAGGGGTTCTTGATGCCCAGCGGCCCGGGGTAACGGTTTTCCCCGCAGCGGCGAATGATCTCGTCCCATGGCATATTGCTATCCTCCTGATAGCACTTCTGCATGCGGCTCTCCCATGCGGTGTGATATGCCACGTATTCGTCATACTCGGCGATCATTTCCGCGTCCGTCTTTCCCGCGGCGGCATCGGCGTAGTCCTGCAAATAGGGGTGACCGGCAGCTTGTGCCTGCAGATCGGATTCCGGCAGCCAGCAGCTGACCGATGAGCCGCCGTAGTTGCAGCCGATAATCCCCACAGGAACGCCCTGTGTCTGTGCCAGTTCCTTCGCCGCCAGATACGCCGCCGCAGACCATGTGCCGCTGGTTTCTGGATCCGGCAGTTCCCAGCGGGCAGCGTTCCATGCAGCAGTGTAGGCATCGTCTGCGAACGTATTCCGCGGCACCTGAAAATACCGCACGTTGGAGTTCCGGCACTGTTCCAGTTCCGCCGTTCCGTTCCTGGCATCTTTCAGCATAAATTCCATGTTGGACTGCCCGCCGGCAAGCCAGACTTCCCCGAATGCCACGTCGGAAAATTCCTGTTCGTTTACCGTCAGAGTACAGCCCGTGCCCGCAGGCATCGGCGGCAGCGTCACCCGCCATGTTCCGTCCTGCCGCACTGCAGAAGAAACGGTACAGTGCCGCTGGGGAACGGAAACAGTCACCGACTCCCCTGCGGTGCCCGTCCCGAAAACGGCAATGGACTTGCCCCGCTGGAGCAGCATGTGGTCTGTAAAAATGGCTGCACAATGTATCATATGAATTCCACCTCATTGTTTTTTCAGACAGCACGGCATCAGACGGTGCTGTTCGAATGCTACCTGTATTATACAAGGTTTTGCAGAAGATGTCAACGAGAAGTGTCTGCAAAGTCGCCAGACGCTCTTTGTGCGGTATTGCCCAAATATTCCCGCCGGCACTTGACACACTGCCCGCTCCGTGATACAATAGCCTATTATAACCGAAAGCAAGGAGCAGATACTTATGGCAAAACAACACTGGAAAGGCAGCGTCCTGCTGGCACCCGTTCCTCCCACGCTGGTCACCTGCGGCACCATGGAACATCCCAACGTGCTGACCATTGCATGGACAGGCGTGCTGGCAACGCACCCGCCCATGACATATATTTCCGTTCGTCCCTCCCGCTATTCCTATGATCTGATTCGGGAATCCGGCGAATTCGTCATCAATCTCCCCACCTCTGCCATGATGAAAGCCACCGACTTCTGCGGTGTCCGCAGCGGCAGGGACGTGGACAAGTTCGCCCAGTGCCACCTGACACCGGAGCCGGCACAGACCGTTAAGGCTCCCCTGATCGCAGAGTGCCCTGTCAGTCTGGAATGCCGCGTCACCGCCACCAAGGAACTGGGCACCCATACGGTATTCGAAGCGGAGATCACCGGTGTCAACGTCGAGGAACAGTACCTCGACAGCAAGGGCAAGCTGAATCTCCAGCAGTGCGGTCTGATGGCATACGCCCACGGCGAATACTTCGCTCTGGGCAGAAAGCTGGGGAACTTCGGGGATTCCGTCCGGAAAAAGAAGAAAAAACGCCCCGAACACAAGAAGCAGAAGCCGCAGAAGTAAACTCTAAAATCTTTAATAATTAGGCTCCCCTGAAAGGGCACCCGAAGGGCGTGCCTTGTGCTGAGCTGGCACCGTAGGTGACTGAGGTTAGGCTCCCCTTTAGGGGAGCTGGCAAGCCGCAGGCTTGACTGAGGGGTTATCTCGTAACTCTTTTACACCAAGAAAAGACTTCACGAAAGAATCCCTCCACCGCCTAATGACGGTTCTTCTACCCGCCTTGACTTTTCCACAAAATCTGCTATAATATAGGTGTACAGGGACATCTTGCAAAAGTCCCTGTCTGTTGTCTGCATAACTGCTGCTTCTCTGGGCAAACTAAGGACGCACTGAAAAACGTTTCCGATATTTTAGGAAACACTGAATAAAGCCCGCCTGACGGCTTTGCACGCACAAGCTTTATTCAGTGTTTCCTTTACCCAAAGGAGCAGCACTATGGCTAACACGACACCATCTGACAGCAAGTCCCCCGCAGAAGAACAGCTGGATCAGGCACAGCTGATCGAAGAAACCGGCAGCGTCCGGACACCCAACGCCAAGCACCTGATCCACTGCCTGAACATCATCGGTCAGGTGGAGGGACACAACGTGCTGCCGGAGGACACCAAGACTACCAAATACGAACACGTCCTGCCGGCACTGGTGGCGATCGAACAGGACCGCAGCATTGAAGGGCTGCTGATCCTGCTCAACACCATGGGCGGCGATGTGGAAGCGGGGCTTGCCATTGCGGAAGTCATCGCCGGCATGCAGACCCCCACGGTTTCACTGGTGGTGGGCGGCGGTCACTCCATCGGGATCCCTCTCGCCGTCAGTGCGGACGTTTCCCTCATCGTGCCCTCTGCCTCTATGACTGTGCACCCTGTCCGTACCAGCGGGCTGGTGCTGGGCGTGCCGCAGACAACCATTTACTTTTCAAAAATTCAAGAGCGTATCACAGGCTTCATCACCAGCCACAGCCGCATCTCCAAGGCTCGGCTGGAAAACATGATGCTGAACACACAGGAAATGGCAACTGATATGGGAACGGTCATCTCCGGTGCAGAAGCGGTGGAATGCGGGCTGATCGACCGGCTGGGTTCTCTCCGCGATGCCATTGATACACTCTATCATCGGATAGAAACACAGGAACTGCGACCGTCCGGAAACGCGAAAGCCTGAGGCAACACCGCACAAAGCTTGTGCGTAAGGTGTTGCCCTAAGATAATATCAGGCGAATTTCCGGCATTGCAGTTCTTTTCAGAAAGGCGTAACATTGGCAAAAAAATCTGCGTCTTCGAAAAAGAAGACTTCAAAACCCGCAGCGAAAAAGAAGCCGGCAGCCAAGAAAAAGACTGCCGGCACTTCTGCTGCACAGACCTCCAAGGAGGAGGCTCTGGCAAAGCTGAACCAGCAGCAGAACGGCAACACCAAATTTCAGTCAGTGGTACTTTTCACCAGTGCCATTTTATTTTTTCTGCTGGCATTCGTCCACGGCAACGCCGGCTGGTATCTCATGCACTGCATTATCCGCGGCATTTTCGGCTTTTCCATTCTGCTGGTGCCGATCCTGCTCATGGCGGCTGCCTACTTCACCGAACGCCAGTCCGGCATGAACCTCACCAAACGGCTTCTACTGAGTCTGGGACTGACCGTGCTGGTGAGCAGTTTTTTCCAGATCATATTCGTGGGCGACATCGGCAAAAAGGGCTTTTTCCGCTGCTTCAAATATCTGTTTGTGGCAGGCACGGAAAACGCTTTCGCCAGCGGCGGAGCGATCAGTACGTTCCTCGCCTATCCGTTCCTGCGGATCATCGGCACACCCGGAGCACAGATTATTATCATCTGCCTGCTCTTTCTCACCATTATGCGGCTGATGGATCTGAGTATCCGGCAGCTGTGGTGGTACATAGGCTTTCCGTTCCGGAAACTCAGGGAACTGTGGAACCGTGATCCGGAATGGGCAGACGATATTCCCGAAGATGCCGCCGCAGAGGAAGAACCGGAATTCCTGCTGCCGGAACAGCACGCCCCGAAAATTGCAAAGGTACACCGCAGGGGCACTGTCCAGCCACAGCCGGAACCGGCTGCCGCAGAACCGGCTCTGGACGCAGACATTCCGGACTTTGTGGCTGCCGACCAGCCGCTGCCGTCGGAACTGGACGACATGATCCGGAACAGCTATTCCCAGCCGCAGGACGATGCTCCCTATACGCCGGCGTATGACATGGACATTGACATTCCCCTTCCGGACAGCGAGCCGGACAACGCCGCGATCGTATCACCGGATGAACTGCTGCAGGACCCGCCGGAACTGGCTGAGCCTGCCGCAGAAACAGAGAACCCGTCAGAACCGGCTGCTCCGGCACGTCCCTACCAGATCCCCAGCATCGACTTTTTGCAGAACGGTGTCAGCCGTGCCGGCGACCCTGCGGTAGATCAGGAGATGAAAGAAAAAGCGGGCATTCTGGTGGACACGCTGAAAAGCTTTGGCGTGACTGTCCGCATTACCGGTATTTTCCGCGGCCCTTCCGTCACGCGGTATGAGATACAGCCTGCCGCCGGCATCAAGGTTTCCAAGATCACCGGACTGGCAGATGACATTGCCCTGTCGCTGGCAGCACAGGGTGTCCGCATCGAAGCCCCCATTCCGGGGAAGCCGGCGATCGGCATCGAAGTCCCCAACAGCCACAAGGACACCGTTTCCCTGCGGGAGATTCTGGAGAGCGACAACTTCCGCAGTTCCAAGAGCAAGCTGGCGTTTGCCGTGGGGCGGGATATTGCCGGCAACGCCGTCATCGGCGACATTGCACGGCTGCCCCATATGATCATCGCCGGAGCCACCGGTTCCGGTAAGTCGGTCTGCACCAACTCCATTATCATGAGTATCCTGTACCATGCCACACCGGAGGAAGTCAAGCTGATCCTGATCGACCCGAAGATCGTCGAATTCACCGTCTATGAGGGCATTCCCCACCTGCTGATCCCAGTGGTCACAGACCCGAAAAAGGCTGCCGGTGCGTTGAACTGGGCAGTGCAGGAGATGCAGCGGCGGTATAACCTGTTCGCCGAAAACAGCGTCCGCGATCTGGGCGACTACAACGCCGCGGCTGCCCAGCCGAACAGTCCGCTGGAGCCTATGCCCCAGATCGTAGTCATTATCGACGAGCTTGCCGACCTGATGATGACCACGTCCAAGGAAGTGGAAGATGCGATCTGCCGTCTGGCACAGAAAGCCCGTGCGGCAGGCATGCACCTCATCATTGCGACACAGCGGCCTACCACGGACATCATCACCGGACTTATCAAGGCAAATATCCCCAGCCGTATCGCCCTGTCTGTCATGTCGCAGGTGGACTCCCGCACCATTCTGGACACCGGCGGTGCGGAAAAGCTGCTGGGACACGGCGATATGCTGTACCTGCCCAACGGCAAGATCAAGCCAGTGCGTGTACAGGGCTGTTTCACCTCCACCAAGGAGATCGAAAAGGTGGTGGACTTTATCAAGTCCCAGACTCAGAGCGAATACAGCAACGAGATCATGGAGCAGGTAGAACAGAACATTCCCGTCACCAAGGCAGAGGGAAAGACAAAGGAACAGCGAAAAGATTCCGGCGAACCGGAACCGGGCAGTGACGAGGACATTTTCGAACGTGCCATTGAAGTGGTCGTAGAAGCCGGACAGGCCTCCACCTCCTCCCTCCAGCGGCGGCTGAAGCTGGGCTATGCCCGTGCCGCACGCATCATGGACGAACTGGAGGAAAAGGGCATCATCGGCCCCTATGAGGGTGCCAAGCCCCGCAGAGTGCTGATGTCCAAGGAGCAGTTTGCCGAACGGAAAATGCGGCGGCTGCAATAAAAAACCACACCGTAATATTATATTGTAATTTTTAAAGCTTTATAGATTAGGCTCCCTTGAAAAGGGAGCTGGCAGCCGTAGGCTGACTGAGGGATTTTGCCGCGAAATCTGCAATTCAAGAAAAAGATTGCACCAGAATCCCTCCACCAGCTTCGCTGGTCCCCCTCCCTTTTCAAGGGAGGCTTATTCCTATAGTTTTAACTGTTACACCATTCTGTGTAAAAATTTTTCCTGATGTATTCGATTTCATAGCCTCCTTTTTCAAGAAAGCCGAAACGGAAAAACCTCATCTATAAGGAGCAGATACATGACCAATTTTCTCCCTGTCACCATGCAGGAACTTCTGGAAACCGGCGTATCCCAGCCGGATTTCGTCTATATTACCGGTGATGCCTACGTGGATCACCCCAGCTTCGGGGCAGCCATTATCACCCGCCTGTTACAGTCGCAGGGCTACAGCGTCGCCGTTCTCGCCCAGCCGGACTGGCACACGGTAAAAGACTTCACCCGATTCGGCAAGCCCAGACTGGCGTTTCTGGTGACCGGCGGCAACATCGATTCCATGGTTGCCCACTACACTTCCGCCAAGCGGAAACGCAGCACTGACATGTACTCCCCCGGCGGCAGGGCTGGGCTTCGTCCCGACCGTGCCGTCATCACCTACTGCCGGAAAATTCGGGAGGCTTACCCCGATGCCGCCATTGCCATTGGCGGACTGGAAGCTTCTCTGCGGCGGTTCGCCCACTATGACTACTGGGACGACACCGTCCGCCCGTCCATTCTGGCAGACAGCGGAGCAGATCTGCTGATGTACGGCATGGGGGAACACCAGATCACCGAACTGGCACAGCTGCTGGCAGAGGGCGTGCCCATACAGGAGATCACGGACATTCGCGGCACCTGTTATCTCACCTCGCCGGAAAACACCCCGTGGGGCGGCGTGCAGTGTCCGGATTATGCACAGGTCTGCCGCGACAAAAAGGCATACGCCAAGGCAACCCGCCAGCAGTACGACCAGCAGGACGAGATCACCGGAAAGACCGTGCTCCAGCGGCACGGGGACAAGATGCTGGTGCAGAACCCGCCGGCAGTCAGCCTGACACAGGAAGAACTGGACGCAGTATACCGGCTGCCCTATCAGCGGAAGCCCCACCCCATGTACGATGCACAGGGCGGCGTACCGGGCATTGAGGAGGTACAGTTCTCCATTGCCCACAACCGCGGCTGCTTCGGCTACTGCAACTTCTGCTCCATTGCCCTGCATCAGGGCCGCCGCATCACCTGCCGCAGCGAGGAGTCCATTCTGGAAGAAGCGAAAAAGATCACGGAAATGCCCAACTTCAAGGGCTATATCCATGACGTCGGCGGCCCGACGGCAAACTTCCGGCTGCCCTCCTGCAAAAAGCAGGCGAAATCCGGCATGTGCGTCGGGAAAAAGTGTCTTGCTCCGGAACCCTGCAAGGCGTTGCAGGTGGATCACAGCGAGTATCTCCGCATTCTCCGGAAGCTGCGGAAACTCCCCAAGGTAAAGCGGGTGTTTATCCGTTCCGGTATCCGGTTCGACTATGTCATGGCGGACAAGGACGACACCTTCTTCAAGGAACTGGTGGCAGAGCACGTCAGCGGGCAGCTGAAAGTGGCTCCGGAGCATGTGAGCAACGTGGTGCTGGACAAAATGGGCAAGCCCCATATCGAGTGCTACGAAGCGTTCCAGAAGCGGTTCTATGAGATCACCAAGAGCATCGGTAAGAAACAGTATCTGGTGCCCTATCTCATGTCCTCTCACCCCGGCAGCACTCTGCAGGAAGCCGTAAAGCTTTCCCTGTTCCTGCGGGACAACGGCATGCATCCGGAACAGGTACAGGACTTCTACCCCACGCCGGGGACGATCTCCACCTGCATGTATTACACGGAACTGGATCCCTACACCATGGAGCCGGTCTATGTGCCGAAAACGCCGAAAGAAAAAGCCATGCAGCGGGCTTTGCTGCAATATTACCTGCCCCAGAACCGCCAGCTGGTGCTGTCTGCACTGAAGCAGGCGGGGCGGCAGGATCTCATCGGCACCAAGCCGAACTGTCTGGTGGCTCCGGAACAAAGATCCGACAGCCAACGCAGCCATGCCGACAAAAACCGGAATCCCCACACCAAAGGAGGCGTATCCCCACGAAAACCAAAGCATTCTTCCAAAAAATCGCGGCGATCCTGACTGCGGCAGCCCTGCCCCTGCTGGGCGGCTGTTCGCTGGACGATGCCGAACAATATCTCACCGATACCATACAGCAGGCGTTCGGCGGTGAGGAAGCCGAAACCGGCGGCGGCTCTGCCACCGGAAGCTGTACCGTCCACTTTCTGGACGTGGGACAGGGCGACAGCGAACTGATCGTCACCGACACCGCCGCTGTGCTCATCGATGCCGGCGAACAGAGTGCCGCGGACGACATTCTCGCCGACTTACAGCAGTACGGCATCACCAAGCTGGACTGGATCATCGGCACCCACCCCCACGCCGACCACATCGGCGGGTTCCCGACGATTTTAAACTACGCAGCACAGAACAGTGACCTGACGATCTGCAACGCCATGAGCCCCCAGCTGCCGGACAGCATGGTGCCGACCACCCGTACATACGAAAAGTTTCTGGACGGCATCGAAGCCAACGGACTGATTCTGACACCTGCCACCTCCATGACCATTGACATGGGAACGGCTTCGCTGGAGATCATACCTTCTCCCGCCGAGGACTACAGTTCTCTGAACGACTATTCCATCTGTGCCTATCTCACCTGCGGGGACACCAGCTTTTTCTTCACCGGTGACGCGTCCAAGCCGGAGGAAAAAGACCTGCTGGAAAAAGGCGAACTGGACGGCATACAGGCGGACGTGCTGAAAGTGGGACACCACGGCAGCCGTGAATCCTCCACAGATGCATTTCTGGCACAGTTACAGCCCAGCTATGCGGTGATCTCCTGCGGAACAGGCAACAGCTACGGACACCCCCACAGTGAGGCGGTATCCCGCTTGCAGCAATACTGCGGCGAACAGATCTGGCGGACAGACGAAAGCGGTACGGTGACCATTTCGTCCGACGGCTCCAATCTCACCGTGACAACCGAAAAGTGAGGTGCTTCTGATGTGGATCATTGACCGGTTCGAAGAAACCATTGCCGTGATCGAAACCGACGACGGTATGACAGAGATCCCCCGCAGCCAGATTCTGGGCGATGCCAGAGAGGGCGACATTCTCCGGCAGAATCCGGACGGCAGCTATCAGACCGACACCGCCGCCACACAGGCACGGCGGGAAAAGCTTGCCGCACGGACACGGCGGCTCATGGGAAAATAACGGGTGGAACAACAGGTGAATCAACTATGAAAATCGTAATTATTGGGAACGGCAAGATCGGCAGCAATCTGGCTGCCCTGCTGGTGCAGGAGGGACACGACATCACCGTGGTAGACTGTGATGAAACCCACTTGCGAAAGAGCCAGAACACACTGGACGTTATGTGCATCGAGGGCAACGGGGCAACGGCGGAAACCCAGCTGGAAGCCGGAGCAGACAAAGCCACCCTGCTCATCGCGGCAACGCCCTATGACGAAGTGAATGTTCTCTGCTGTCTGATCGGCAAGCGGCTGGGCACGAAAAAGACCATTTCCCGCGTGCGTATGCCGGAGTATTACCAGCAGATGCACCTGATTCGGGAAGATCTGGGGCTGTCGATGGTCATCAATCCGGAACTTTCCACCGCAGACGAGATCATGCGGGTACTGGTGTTCCCCTCCGCAGCAAAGGTGGAGGTCTTTGGCAAGGGCAAGCTGGAGCTGGTGGAATACCGGCTGCCAGACTTCCCGTGGCTGGAAAACATCACGCTGGTGGAACTCTACAAAAAGATCAAGACGAAATTCCTCATCTGTGCCGTACAGCGGGACGAGAAAGTGTTTATCCCCTCCGGCGACTTTGCTCTGCAGGAGGGCGACCGCATTCACGTGGCGGCTTCGCACCGGAACATTGAACGGTTCTTCCGTTCCAGCGGCTTCATGAAGAACAAGGTGCGTACCGTCATGATCGTAGGCGGCGGCAGAGTGGGCTATTACCTGTCGAAGCAGCTGCTGGCGGTGGGCATGAAAGTCAAGCTGATCGAAAAAGATCGGGAACGCTGTGAAAAGCTGTCTGACCTGCTCCCCAAGGCCATCGTCATCTGCGGCGACGGCACCGATCAGGATCTGCTGATCGAGGAGGGCGTACTGGAAGTGGACGGCTTTGTGGCTCTGACCGGCATCGACGAGGAGAATATGATCATCTCCCTGTTCGCCAAGGACAGCACCAACGCCAAGGTAGTCACAAAAGTCAGTCGGGAAAACTACATCGACCTTTCCTCCGAACTGGGGCTGGACTGCGTGGTTTCCCCCAAGTCCCTGACCATGGGCAACGTGCTGAGTTACGTGCGTTCGCTGGAGAGCACCGCCGGCAGCGAGATCGAATCCCTGTATCATCTGGTAGGCGATCAGGTGGAGGCGATCGAGTTCCGCGTCAAGGAACGGATCCCCGATCTGGTAGGCGTACCGCTGAAAGACGTGCAGCTGAAAAAGAATATCCTGATCTGTGCCATTATCCGGAAGCGGGAGATCATCATTCCGGACGGCAGTGCTGTCATCGAACTGGGGGATTCCGTGGTGATCGTTTCCAAGGAACACCACTTCTCCAGCATGAAAGACATTCTGGACTAGGCGGTGAACGAGTATGAATAAAGGCATTGTATTCCACTATCTGTCCAAGGCACTGCTGCTCTCCTCAGCACTGTTTCTGGTGCCGGCTCTGGTGAGCCTGTACTATCGGGAATATTTCTTCATGCTGATCTTTCTGGGCGTAGGCGGCGGCATGGCTCTGGCATCGCTGCCAGGGGTGTTCTACCGTTCCAGACACAAGTACATGTTTGCACGGGAGGGCATGGTCATTGCTGCTCTGATGTGGATCATTTTTTCCGCAGTGGGAGCACTGCCCTTTTATTGTAGCGGCAGCATTCCCCACTACATAGACGCTCTTTTCGAAAGCGTATCCGGCTTCACCACCACCGGTTCTTCCATTCTGACTGATATAGAGGCTCTGCCGCGGGGGATCCTGTTCTGGCGAAGCTTCACCCACTGGGTCGGCGGCATGGGCGTACTGGTGCTTGCCATTGCCATTCTCCCCTCCTCGGGGAATGCCCTGTATCTGATGCAGGCAGAATGCCCCGGTCCGCAGGTAGGCAAACTGGTGCCCAAGGGCAAAAACTCCGCCCTGTACCTGTACCTCATCTACGGAGCCCTGACATTTATCACCATTGTGCTGCTGTTCACCGGCGGCATGCCCCTGTTTGACAGCGTATGCCACGGCATGGGCATTGCAGGCACCGGCGGCTTCGGCATCAAGAACGACGGATTGTCCTATTACAACTCTCCCTATCTGGATGGCGTGGTGACAGTGACCATGCTTCTGTTCGGGGTGAACTTTACCCTGTACTACTACATGCTGATACGGCGGTTTCGGGAAGTGCGGAAGAACACGGAACTGCGGGTATATTTCAGCATTGTTGCCATTTCGACCGCACTCATTATGCTGAATATCCGCCCCGTTTACCACAGCGTGGGAAAGTGCTTCCGCTATGCCGTTTTTCAGGTGGCTTCCATTATCACCTCCACCGGCTTCGCCACGGCAGACTATAACCAGTGGCCGCTGTTCTCCCAGATGCTGCTGATCCTGCTGATGCTTATCGGTGCCTGCGGCGGCTCTACCGGCGGCGGGTTCAAGGTGCAGCGGTGTGTGATCCTCTGGAAAAGCGGCTCTGCTGCCATGCGGAAAATGGTGCACCCCAACTCCGTGAACCAAGTCAAATCCGACAACAAAATTCTCCGTCCGGAGGCACTCCACCATGTGTGGAGTTACCTCATTCTGTATCTGGGTGTGCTGCTGGCTTCGTTCCTGCTGCTGTCGCTGGACGACATGGACTTCGGCACGGCAATTTCTGCCGTCATCACCTGCACCAACAACATCGGCCCGGGCATCAACAGCGTAGGTCCCATGGAGAATTTCTCGTTCCTGTCGGACTTTTCCAAGGCGGTACTGTCCGCGGACATGCTGCTGGGACGGCTGGAGATCTTCCCCATTCTGGTGCTGCTGGCTCCGTCGGTGTGGAGAAAGAGTTTTTGACGGGAAGAAAACCATGAAGCAAAAAAATCTCCCCACCCCGTGGGGAGTCACCCCTTTCAGGGAAGGCTTTACTTAGGCTCCCCTGAAAGGGCACCCGTAGGGCGTGCCTTGTGCTGAGCTGGCAGCCGCAGGCTGACTGAGGGGTTTCCACTTATACCGGAAACGCCATAAAAGGATTTTACAAAAAACCCCTCCACCGCCTCCCCTTTCAGGGGAGGCTATCATGAAAGTTGATTTTCATGGCTGCCTGTGATTTTCCCTTGCATTTTTCAGCACGATGTGCTATACTATCCATAAGCGTGCAGCAGCCGCTGTATCTGCTTACATGAAATGCATCAAACAAAGTGAGGTAATATGGAAACAGACCATTTATGCATCGGCGGCGGACCGGCAGGTGTCTTTGCGGCACTGACCGCCGCCGAACACGGCAAACGCTGTATCATTCTGGAACACAACAAACAGCTGGGACGCAAGCTTCGCATCACCGGCAAAGGTCGCTGCAATCTCACCAACAACTGTGACCGCGACACCCTGATGGCAAATATCCCCGCCAACGGGAAATTCCTGTACAGTGCGTTTTCCCGCTGCACCCCGCAGGACGTCATGGCTTATTTCGAAAAGCTGGGCGTTCCGCTGAAAACCGAACGGGGCAATCGGGTATTTCCCGTCAGCGACCGTGCGGAGGACATCGTACAGGCTCTGCAAAAGGCAGTGCGGCTGGCGGGAATCCCCGTGGTGCACGGCGACGCGGCAGAACTGCTGCTGGAAAACGGCAGATGTACCGGTGTCCGCACCGCAGACGGCAGAGAATATCGGGCAGGGACGACCCTGCTCGCCACCGGCGGCATGTCCTACCCCAAGACCGGTTCTGACGGCTCAGGCTATCGTCTGGCAGAAACAGCCGGCCACACCATTGTGCCGCCAATGCCCTCCCTGATCCCGCTGGTCACACAGGAAACATGGTGTCAGGAAGCCATGGGGCTTTCCCTGCGGAACGTGATCCTGCGGCTGTATCGGGGAAACAAGTGCATCTTTGAGGAACTGGGCGAAATGCTGTTCACCCACTTCGGCGTGTCCGGTCCGCTGGTACTCAGTGCCAGTGCCCTGATGCGAAAGGGCAGCCCACAGGACTACCGGCTGGAGATCGACCTGAAATCCGGTCTGACTCCGGAACAGCTGGACAAACGGATCCAGCGGGATCTTGCCGGCAGTCCCAACCGCGACCTCGGCAACATTCTCCACGCCCTGCTGCCGGCAAAGCTGATCTTGCCGGTGCTGCGGCTGGCGGGGATCTCGCCGGACACCAAAGCCAACGCCCTCACCAAGGCACAGCGGCTGCATCTGGGCAGCTGCATCAAGGCGGTTCCTCTGCATGTGCGGGCGTTCCGTCCCATTGAAGAAGCCATTGTCACCCGGGGCGGCGTTTCTGTCAAAGAAGTCGATGCCCGCACCATGGCTTCCAGGTGCTGTGAGGGGCTGTATTTCGCCGGAGAGATTCTCGATCTGGACGGATACACCGGCGGTTTCAACTTACAAATTGCCTTTGCAACTGCTTATAGTGCCGGTCTGGCAATGGCAGAACAGGCATGATAATTTCTATGATACATAAAGGAGTTTGTCATTTTTATGAAAAAGATCAACATCGCCATTGACGGGCCTGCGGGAGCCGGCAAAAGCAGTATTGCCAGAGAAGTGGCATCACAGCTGGGATTTGTCTACGTGGACACCGGTGCACTGTATCGTGCGATCGCCCTGTTCTCCACCGAGTACCCGACGAAAAAGGACTTTCTGAAGCATCTGGAGGACGACTGTCATCTGGAACTGAAATACTTCGGCGGCACCCAGTGCATCTTCCTCAACGGCGAAAATGTGACCGAAAGCATTCGCACACCGGAGGTTTCCATGAAAGCTTCCGAGGTTTCTGCCCTGCCGGAAGTGCGGGAGTTCCTGCTGGAAACCCAGAAGGACATCGCACGGGAATACAACGTCATCATGGACGGACGGGACATCGGCACAGTCGTTCTGCCGGACGCAGACCTGAAGATCTATCTCACCGCTTCCGCAGAAGAACGTGCCAGCCGCCGGTATCTGGAAATGGAGGACAAGCCCGACAAGCCTACCTATGACCAGATTCTGGAGGACATCAAGCAGCGGGATTACAACGACATGCACCGTGCCGTTTCGCCCCTGCGGCAGGCAGATGATGCCGTACTGATCGACAGCACCACCATGGGCTTTCACGAAGTCTGCGAGGAGATCATGGATCTGATCGAACAGCGTCTGGACGTGGAATAACGCCTGAAAAGGCTCTGCTGCCAAAAAGGAGGTTATTTTTTGCCGTATCCCATTGTCTTTTTCTTTTACCGCATCGCCTATTATCTGGTGCGGATCGCATTTTTCTTTTACTACCGCATTTCTTTCGAGGGGCGGGAAAATGTCCCGAAGGGCACTGCCGTCATCTTCGCCTCCAACCACCGCAGCTATCTGGATCCGGTGCTGGTGGCAATGGCTGCCCCGCACCCGTTCAACTTTATCGCCAAGGAGCCCCTGTTCCGGAACCCCGTTTTCGGCGGTTTTATCCGGCTCATGGGAGCCTTTCCCACCGCAGATGCCAAGCACCCCGATTATGACATGCTCTCCGAAGCCACCAAACGGCTGGAAAAACGGCGGCATCTGACCATTTTTCCGGAAGGTACCCGCCACACCGACGGCAAGGTCGGCAGAGGAAAAAGCGGTGTCTGCGTACTGGCTGCCCGCAGCGGCAAGCCGGTAGTACCCATCGGGCTGGTCTTTGATTCCAACAACCTGCACTTCCGCAGCCGCATCTGTGTCCGCGTGGGCAAGCCCCTGTACGCCGCAGATTATGGACTGAACGCCGACTCCACCCCCCACGAAATGCATGCCATGCGAAAAGACATCATGGACAGCATCAAATCTATGGTGGAGGAGAACCCGCCGTTCCCGATCCTTCACGATGTGCCGAAACACCGCACTTCGATCGAGATTGCTCAGGACAAAAAACGGGCGACTCTGGAACAGAAAAAACAGGCAGAACAAGCTGCCGACACTACGGAGGAATGATCGCGTATGGCTGAAATCACTGTGGCGGAATCCGCCGGCTTCTGCTTTGGCGTAGACCGTGCCGTCAAGCTTTGCTATCAGGCTCTGGAACAGCACCCCCATGTGGCAACGCTGGGGCCCATTATCCACAATCAGAACGTGGTGGACGATCTCACCCGCCGCGGAGCACGCATTGTGGACAGCATCGCAGATCTCCAGCCGGACGAATGCGTGGTGATCCGTTCCCACGGTGTCAGTGCTGCGGTCTATGACCAGCTGGAACAGGCTGGAAATCCCTATGTCGATGCCACCTGTCCCTTTGTGGCGAAGATCCACCGGATTGTGGAAGAACACACTCGAGCCGGCGATTTTATTTTGATCGCCGGAGATGCCAATCATCCGGAAGTTGCCGCAATTGTAGGGCATTGTAAAGGCAATTGCTTTGTTTTTGAAAGTGAAGAAGCATTAAACAATTTTTTTCAAAAAAATTTAGCGAATTCTCGAAAAAGACTTGCAATTGTTGCACAAACAACGTATAATATATTAGTATGGGAAAAGTGTTTAGAAGCTCTTCCCAAGGACAACCCGAATATTATGGTTTACGATACAATCTGCCACGCCACACAGGTGCGGCAGTCCGACGCAGACAAACTCTCTCGCAAGTCAGATTTAATGATTATTGTGGGCGGCAGACACAGTTCCAACACCGTGAAGCTGTATCATGTCTGCAACAGAAACTGTAGGTCTTATCATATTGAGAATTCGGATGAGCTTTACACTTTAGACCTTGGTAACGCCGAGAAGATCGGCATTACCGCCGGCGCGTCCACACCGGCACATATCATTAAGGAGGTTCAACAAACTATGACTGAAATCATGGATAACAACGCCGTGGAGGAGGATATCAACTTCGCAGAAGCTCTGGATCAGTCCCTCAAAAAAATACATACGGGAGAGAAGGTAAAGGGTACCGTTTGCTCTGTCAACGATTCTGAAGCGATCGTCGATGTCGGCACCAAGCACACCGGTTATGTTCCTCGCAGCGAACTGACAGACGACGCATCCAAGAAGCCGTCTGACGTTGTCGCTGTCGGTGATGTTCTGGATCTGATCGTTACCAAGATCAACGATCAGGAAGGTATCGTTACCCTGTCCAAGAAGAAGGTCGACGAGATGAAGGGCTTTGAGGAGATCATCAAGGCCAAGGATGAGGAAGCTGTTCTGGAAGGCACTGTCAGTGCATCTGTCAAGGGCGGCGTCATCATCAACTATGCCGGCGTTCGCGTATTCATTCCGGCATCGCAGAGCGGTCTGCCGAGAGGTGCAGAGATGGATTCTCTGGTAAAGACCACCCAGCGTTTCGTCATTCTGGAAGTCAACGAACACCGCAGACGGGCTGTCGGCTCCATCAAGGCTGTTCTGAAGGCTGAAAAGGACGCTGCAAAGGAAGCTTTCTGGGAAACTGCCGAGGTCGGCAAGACCTACAAGGGCGAAGTCAAGTCCCTGACCAGCTACGGTGCATTCGTAGATCTGGGCGGCATCGACGGTATGGTTCATATCTCCGAGCTGTCCTGGAAGCGGATCAAGCACCCGAGCGAAGTTGTCAAGGTTGGCGACTACATCGAAGTATACATCAAGGATCTGGACAAGGAAAACAACCGCATCTCTCTGGGCTACAAGAAGCAGGAAGACAATCCGTGGGAGAAGTTCAAGGCAAACTACAAGGTTGGCGACGAGATCGATGCAACGATCGTTTCCATCACTCCGTTCGGTGCATTTGCACAGATCATTGACGGCGTAGACGGTCTGATCCACATTTCTCAGCTGGCTGACAAGCGTGTGGAAAATGTCAAGGACATCGTTTCCGTTGGTGACGTTGTACGGGTAAAGATCATTGACATCGACATCGAAAACAAGCGGATCTCTATCTCCATGCGTGCACTGCTGGAGGAGAACAACGACGCTGACTACGAGGACTAATTTCCCCGAACACGAAAGCGTAAGCTTGTAAAATAGAAGCGGCAGTATCGGTTTTGTGCCGGTACTGCCGCTTTTTGTTTTATCTGACGAAAAATTTGACGACGCATCTGTCGCACAATCTTTGTGCGGTATTGCCTTAACAGAAAAGAAAGCACCGCCCTGATCGGTTTACGACCGGGGCGGTTTATTTTTCATCGGCGATCCAACGCCATGGCATGTTTTTCCAGTATTCTCCGGCATAGTCGATGCCTACACGCACATCGGTACGCAGAGCCGGACGAAAGCCGTCATCTGCGATCCACAGTTCCGGACAGGTGAGAAAGCTATCCCCGTTGAACTGTTTGTCCACCTGTAGATACTTGGTCAGCTTGGCAGGGCCGTTGTGGACGGCTCCGGCACGAAGCAGAACGCCCTGCGGCTGTTCCCGTTCGCCGGTGATCACATTCATCAGCCAGTGCATGCCGTAGCAGAGGTAGACGTAGATCACACCACTTTCCCGATAGAGCAGTTCTGTGCGGGGCGTTCGCCCTTTGGAGGCGTGACACGCCAGATCTTCCTGCCCGCGGTAGGCTTCGGTTTCGGCAATGCGTTCCTGTAAAATCGTGCCGTCCGGCAGCCGCCGCATCAGAAGCTTCCCCACCAGATCGGGAGCGACCTCCAGACAGTCGCGGTGGTAGAAGGATTCCGTTAAACGAATAGGTGCCATGAGAAATACCTCCTTTTTGCGGCGAGTCGCCGCTGACCTTACGCCCCAATTTCAACTGTAAAAAGGGTAATGTTACGGCGGCGGCAGCCGCCTGTTCGCCCCGCCGGGGGATTTTTGTTGGTGAGAATCTCTTGTATGATCTTCGGGTGATATTGGAATCTTACAGT
>OLSF01000888.1_pt1 | contig 28747 bp, 19 predicted proteins | sample 1672301 | NCBI WGS metagenome assembly OLSF01 (sample SAMEA3136669, study PRJEB25190) | human gut metagenome | biome: human gut; feature: human-associated habitat; material: faeces | place: Austria | collected 2013
TTTCGATCCCCCAATGAATTGTTGAAAACAACGTTTTCCGGTGCACTGGCAATGTTGTGGAAAACTTCGTGTTTTCGCAGGTGGGCTTTCATAATGTGGGTATCTTGTGCATCGGTTGGCATATATAGGTAAAAACCTTTTGACAGTCGGGCTGTTCCGGTTATACTCAACAAGTTGCTCTAAACCATGAAAGGGAAACGATATGAAGCGCACCTATCAACCTAACACTCGTAAGCGTGCCAAGTGCCACGGCTTCCGTGCCCGCATGGCAACCAAGGGCGGCCGCAAGGTTCTGGCTGCTCGCCGTGCTAAGGGTCGTAAGCGTCTCTGCGTGTAAAGAGAGCTTTAGGTTGGAGACCATTAAATCCCGCGGGGATATCTCCGATCTGTTCTCATGCGGTAAGCGTCTGCATACGCCGTACCTTACGTTCATAGTGTTACCCACGAAGCAGCACGGCCAGCAAGGTCGTGTTGCTTTTATTGCGGGTAAAAAGTCAGGGAATGCGGTATGGCGCAACAGCGCTAAACGACGCATGCGAGCCATATGTCACGAACTGGGTGGTCCGTGGGCGGGCTACGATGTGATATTTCTCGCGAAGTCGGGTATTTGCCGCGCTAAATATAGTAAAGTGCTCGAAACATGCGACGAAGCGCTGAAGCGCGCTGGAATTCGGTAGGGTCTGATTGGAATGAAGAAAGGTTTCGGAAGCATACCATGCAAGGTGGCTATGTTTCTCATTACCTTTTATAGGGCGGCAATCTCGCCTATGTTCCCGTCGTGCTGCCGTTTTATCCCGACGTGCTCGGAATACGGGCTCATCGCGTTTCAACGCTACGGTTTCGCAAAGGGCTTAAGGCTGACGGTAAAACGTATTCTACGGTGTCGACCTGGAGGGCCGCACGGCTACGATCCCGTTCCGTAAGGGCGGGGCTTCAGCCGGCGGCTTTTTGTCGGTTAAAGGAAGGAAAACCATAGTATGTGGGAAGTGTTCAAGAACTGGATATTCGACATAATCCAATTCTTCTTTGGCTTCTGCCAAGACTGGGGCTTGGCTATCATCATCGTGACCATCATCGCCACTGCCGCCACCATCGGCCTGTCCATTAGGCAAGCGGCCACAACCGCGCGAAACACTGGCTTGGAAAACACTACTGTGACCGCACAAATCAGTCTTGACCGCGAAAAACTCATCAGTGAATCACGAAACCAGTCCAATTCCAGCGAATCCGACGCTTCAGACCAGTCTAGTGAAGGCAGGCCCAATGTCGGCGGTATGGGCGGCGGCAAGGATTTCGGCGGTGCGTCCATGGTCAGCGGCGATTTCTCGCTCGTCGGCTTCTCTTCGGACGAAGCGGTTTCCAATACATCGAACGGTAGCTTCACCATGGTTGACGGCAAAGTGTTCGGCTACGATAAATCCAGTGACGGTGACGCAATTATTTCCAAGTCACTCGCCGATTTCAATGCCCTCTCCGTAGGAGACACCATCAGCGTGGCCGATCCGAATGACACGGACACCACTTACCAGCTCACCATCGTCGGTATTTACAAGAATTCCACCGATTCCACCCAGCAGATGGGCGGGCCGATGGCCTCCAATGCCTCCGATCCGGCCAATGCCATATATACGTCGGTCTCCACACTGAGATCGTTAGGACTTGATGCCGACGCGGACACCGATTCCGCCGCACGGCTGAATTACACGTACGTGTTCTCCAGCAAATCGGATTACGAAGCATTCTGCGAGGATGCAATCAACGCCGGGCTCGACGACGACTATGCCGTCTCCTCCGCCGATGTGGAGAATTACGAATCCATCCTGGTGCCGCTCAACAACCTGTCGAAGTTCGCGTTGACACTGCTCATCGTGGTGCTGGCTGTCGGTGGCGTGGTGCTGGTGGTCATCACATTGCTGAACGTACGCGAACGTAAGTATGAGATCGGCGTGCTTGCCGCGATCGGTGTGAACAAAGTCAAGGTTGCGACGCAGTTCACCTTGGAATTGCTGATCGTCACCATGATCGGCCTCGCATTGGGCGCCTGCGCCGGTGCGGTGGCTTCAGTGCCGGTGTCCAACCAGTTGCTGGCAAGCCAGATCGAACAACAGCAGTCGCAACAGACCAGCCAACGCGAACAGTTCGGTCGCGACATGCAGGGGTCGGCTGATGGTTCCGGCACTGGTGCGCAGGATTCCGGAAATGCCAACGACTCCTCGAATTCCACGGATTCGCAGAATTCCGATAGTGCATCCAACCAGAATTCGGCCATGCCGGGCAAGGGCGGCAACGGTCCTGAAGGCATGATGGACCGCGCGGTGAATTACGCTTCCTCTGTCAACGCAACCGTCAACCTCACCGTGGTGGGCCAACTGCTGCTGGTAGGTCTTGGGCTGACGCTCATCGCTGCATTAGTCGCAGTCGTATTCGTATTGCGATACGAGCCTTTGCAGATTCTTGCCGACCGTTCCTGAACCATCAATCATCATTCGTTGAAAGGATTTGACATGGCCAAAACAGACGAGACACGTCTTGATCAAACTACCGTATCAACCGACAAAACCACCAATACAGCTTCGCAACAATCCGATATGCCTGTGCTGAGATTGGACGATGTGAGCTACTCGTATACCAAGGGCGGCAAGCGCGTGCTGAAAAATATCAGTCATGATTTTCAGTCGGGCAGTGTGCACGCCATCACCGGACCTTCCGGCGCTGGCAAAACCACTATGTTATCGCTGATTTCCGGGCTTGCCAATCCCACAGAGGGAAAGGTGTTGTACAACGGCAACGATTTGTCGAAGCAGGATCGATACCGGTACCGCAGTCATGATATCGGCGTTATTTTCCAAGGTTTCAATCTGTTGCCGAATCTGACCGTCGCGGAAAACATCATCCTGTCGATGGACGCTTCCGGCAAGACCTTCGACCGTTCGAAGAAAGAGATCGTCAACGATCTGCTTGTACAAGTGCATCTGCCGCAGGAATATGCGAACGAACGCATTCTGCATCTTTCCGGAGGTGAGCAGCAGCGTGTGGCGATCGCCCGCGCGCTCAGCCACGACCCAGCCATCATCGTGGCGGACGAACCGACCGGCAATCTCGACCTCGCCACGCAGGACGACATCATGGGCATCTTTCAAGCCTTGGCACATGACGAACAGCATTGCGTCATCATCGTGACGCATAGTCCGGAAGTGGCCAAGGCCTCCGACGAGATATTCGAACTGGCCCCAATCAAGCGACGCCGTTAACAGACCTCGCACGGCCAAGCGACCCCGCGCGTATTGCGCAACCAGCTGGACCGACTACCGCAAAAGCCCTATGACATGCGTTTTTCAAAGCGCTCGCATGCCACAGGGCTTTTGGTTGGACGGTGACGTTATGATTGTCTCCGTCCGAAGTACAGGGGTGCCGAATACGGCTGAGATGGGCGGTGGTCATCGCCCGGACCTTTCGACCTGATCAAGATAACGCTTGCGTAGGGAGTACTGGGAAAACGTGTGGCTCCCATTAAAGGGACAAGACCCTTTGTATTTTCGGCGCGCGCAAGCAACCGACGAAGGAGAGAGGGAACCATGGCCGGGACAGCGTCATCGTCAGAAACAACGCAAGCGGCACCATCGCAAAACGCAGAACCACCGCGAAACGCGAAGGAAACCACGACAGAGCGGACCGTCAAAAAAGCCACCATGAAAAACACACTGCTCGGCCTGCAGCATGTACTCGTGTCAAACGTGTGGCTCGACCCCGTGTTCGTGGCCGGAGCCATTGGCCTTCCTCTGGCGTTGTCATCAAACATGGTGAATGCCATCTTCATAGTGTCCGGTCTGGTCACGCTCATCCAAGCCACAAAACTGGTGCGTCTTCCCATCGTGCAAGGACCGTCCGCCGCATTCGACGCGCTGATGATCTCCGCCGGTGCTGCAGGATCATTGGCCGCCGCCGGCACATCCATATTCGTCAGTTCACTAATATTCCTGGTATTGTGCCTGACCCGCGTGATCGAAAAACTGCGGTTTCTATTCGCTCCAATCGTGTCGGGGGTAATCATTCTCCTCGTCGGCGTGTCACTCTCCGGCTTCACACTAAGCGAATTCCTTGGCGGCGCGCCAGGAGACCCGGGATTCGCCGATCCGAAGACGCTGACCGTCTCCATCATCACCTGCATGCTGGTGGTGGCGCTTTCCCAATTCGGCAAAGGCATGCTCAAGGCGCTGTCATATCTGATCGCGCTGGCCGCAGGCACCATACTGTCTTTGGCGTTCGGCATGGCGGACTTCTCCGAAGTGGCGTCCAAGCCATGGATCGGTCTGCCGAAGTTCATGCCATACGGCGGTTTCGACTTCAACGCCGCCATTTTCGTACCGTTTTTCATAGCCTATATGGTGGCCATCATGGAAGCGCTTGGCGTGTACCAAGCCGCCACAGAAATCCAAGGAACAAAGCTTGAAGACCGCCAGGTGCGTTACGGCCTCGCCGGAGAAGCGGCCGGATCGGCGGTCTCCTCACTGATCGGCGGTTTCACCACCACCGCATATCCGCAGAACGTGGCCTTGCTCAAGGTCACAGACGAAGGCAAGACCCGCACCCGTGTACCGGTGATTATCGCAGGTGTGGTATTCGTGACGCTTGGTTTCATACCGAAAGCCGGCGCCGTACTGTCGCTCATCCCCTCCCCGGTAATCGGCGGCATCTTCCTGCCGGCGGCGGCCAGCCTCATCAGCACCGGACTCAACACGTTACGCAAGGCGGGGAACAACGATCAGACCCAAGTGGTGATAGGCCTATCCCTCCTGCTTGGCATCGCATTGCCAAACGCATTAAGCGGACTTGAAGGCGGCATGCATGTGTTCTTCTCAAACTCGATTCTGGTCGGCGCATTCAGCGTAGTGATACTCAAGGCCCTTATCATCGATCTGCCAAACGCAATCGCACGGCATACGGACAAACCCACGGAACATACAAAACAAGCAGAATAATCAACATCATTGAGGCAATCCGACATATGACGGAGAGGATATGGTAATGGACATGCAAGCATCGCAGGAATCCCTGGAACTCAACGGACAGAAGACGATCATCAAGCAAAAAGTGCTCGATTTCATCACACAATACGGTTGCTCCCGCGCACCGGACGAAGCGTTCGACACGCTCGCGAAACGCATCTTCGCCTTCCAATTCGAGCATAATCTGCCATACCGGGCCTACTGCATGTCCAAACGCGTCACCCCGCAGACACTCACCGACTGGATGCAGATTCCGCCCATGCCCGTCGACGGCTTCAAAATGCTGACGCTCACTTCCGTGCCCGAACGGGATTGTGAAGCGGTATTCACCACCAGCGGCACCACGCATCCCGGTCAGCGTGGCCGTAATTTTCACCCCGATCTGGAAGTGTGGGACGAATCGATGATCGTGCCGTTTCGGCATTTCATCATGCCGGACCGCGACCGCATCCGTATCGCCGTTCTCTCCCCCGCGTGGGATATGAACGAGCATTCGTCGCTGTCAAGGTATTTGACCCGTGCTGTGGAACAGTGTGGCGAGGAAGGCAGCAGCTTCTTCTTTCATGAGGATGGTCTTGATTTCGCTGGTGTTGAGCGTTTTCTTGACGTAGCAGTGTCCGACAATGCGCCGGTGATGCTGATGGGCGCTTCCTCGGCTTATCTGTATTTGTTGGATTATTTGGACAAGCAGCATAAAACCTATCGTCTTGCCTCTGATTCGCGCGTGTTCGATACGGGCGGGTTCAAGAGCACTCGCACCGATATGACGGTTGATGATCTGTACGCGGCATTTGCTCGTGCGCTTGGCGTGGACCGTTCGCATTGCGTGAATATGTATGGTATGACGGAGTTGAGTTCGCAGATTTACGATCAGAACATCCTGTCCTATTACACAGATGGTTCATTGAACTATTCGAAGGAGACGCCGTCGTGGGTACGTTCCGTGTTCCTCGATCCGGCCACGCTTGCGCCGGTGCCAGACGGGGAGCAGGGTGTGATCGCGCATTACGATTTGGCGAATTGGAATTCCTGCCTGGCGATTTTAACGGAAGATCTGGGAGTGAGATCTTCTTGTGGTTACACACTCAACGGCCGAGCGAAAGGCGCCGAGGCGCGTGGCTGTTCGATTACCGTTGATGAGGTAATGGCGGCCAACGCATGAGCGTCGTCGACGTTTTTTACGCACCGCGCGGTTTCGCGTTCGACGATTTCGATACGCATGATGTTTCATTGCCCGGCGGCGATACGGTGACGCTGCGTTTCCCGCGGCTTGATGCCGGTATGGTGCATACGCTGGCTGATTCCGTACGGCAGCATCGCGATGCGACGCTAGCACGGTATTCCACGGATAGAATCGTCGATGTCATCGCGCGGGCCGCCGAGTTGTGGACGGATCCGCAATATCCGGAACGTCGGCTTGCAGAACGTCTTATTCCCGCGATTACCGGTTACGATGCCTCCATGGTACGTCTCGAGCTGAAACGGTATATGCGCATGTTCCGGCGACGGGAGCTGTTGCGTTTCGTTGATGATGAACTGGATTGTCCGCAGATGCTTGATGAGTATCGTCCGAATCGTTCGGGCGGATATACGCGGCTGTATGGACCGGAATTGTCGTTCCACGTGTTTTCCAGCAATGTACCGGGTATTCCGGTATGGAGCATGACGATGTCGTTGTTGGTGAAAAGCGCGGTTCTCGGCAAATCGTCGTTTGATGAGCCGCTGATGCCGGTGTTGTTCGCCCGTTCTTTAGGAAGCGTCGATCCTGATATGGCGGATGCCTTGGCGATTATGCCGTGGCATGGCGGCACCACGGATTTGGAGGATGCCGCGATTGGCGAGGCTGACGCGGTGATCGCGTATGGCTCATCGCATACCACTGAGGCAATCCGTCCACGGGTGCGTGCCGGGAAGCCGTTCCTGAGTTATGGCGCGAAAATCGGTTTCTCGCTAATCGGCCGTGAGTCCCTGCGGACCGACCTGTATACCGATACCGTGCATCGCATGGCGGTTGATGTGGCCACATACGATCAGCAAAGCTGTCTGGCTCCACAGACCATGTTCGTGGAGCGCGGCGGGGCCGTTCCTCCCGCGCAGGTCGCTGAATTGCTCGCATGTGAGTTATCGTCCCAGCAACGTAAATATCCCTGTTCCACACCATCCGAAGAGGAATCGATGGCGATTCAGCGGCTACGTTCCACCGCGCAGATGAAAGCGTTGCTGCTGGGGGCCGGATCAATGGCTGGGGCCGCGGACGGCGCGTCCGACAATCCGTTCGTCATACAGTCGCGTTCAGGCACTGATTGGACGGTGTTGTATTATCCGTCCGTCGGTATGGCCGATTCGCTGTCCACGCCGTTGAACCGTACCGTCAATATCGTGGCGGTCGACCATATCGAAGACGCGCTGCCTTCGTTGCGTCCCTATGCTCAGTGGCTGCAGACTTGCGGCGTAGCGCTTGGGCCGAATCGTCTGTTCGACGTGGCGCAACGCGTCGGGTCGGCAGGTATCGATCGCATATGCCCGCTCGGGGAGATGAACCGCGCGAAATCCGGCTGGCACCATGACGGCGGTTTCAATCTGCTCGATTTGGTGCATGTGGTCGATATCGAACGCAACACCGATATGTACTGCGATGGTTTCGATATGGATGTCGAATAATCGCATTCAAGCAATCACACGAAACCCATATGTCCAAAACCGAAAGGAACTTCCATGCAGCAGTCCGATTCCTTGCCATTGAAGGGACGCGTCGCGTTGGTGACCGGCTCGAGTCGCGGCATCGGCGCGGCGATCGCGTTGCGACTGACTCGTGCCGGCGCATGCGTGGCCATCAACTACGTCAGCGATGACGAGCGTGCGGAGCGGTGCGCGCAACACATTATGAATGATTGCGGGGCGGCCGGTCGCGTGATTACCTGCAAGGCCGATGTCACCGACTACGGTCAGGTGCGCGACATGGTATCCACTGTCGTCACCACATTCGGCGGATTGGATATTCTCGTCAATAACGCATTCGCCCGCTATTCGTTCGACCCACGCAACCGCAAGACATTCGACACCATCGGATGGTCCGATTACACGACACAGCTCGAAGGATGCCTCAAGGGCGCATACAACACCTGCAAAGCTGCGCTGCCGCAGATGCGGCGTCAGGCCGGAGGACGCGTCATCAACATCTCCAGCAATCTCGTCGACTCCCCGATCGTGCCGTATCATGACTACACCGCGGCAAAAGGTGCGTTGGTGGGTTTCACCAGATCATTGGCACAGGAGGCTGGGGCATGGGGCGTAACCGTGAATGCCATCGCGGCCGGGCTCACCATTGGCACCGAATCGAGCCGCGCCACCACTGAGGATGTACGCGAGCGCATCATCGCGTCTACACCGTTGGGCAGACTCGCCACCGCCGATGATATCGCCGGGGCCGTGGCTATGCTGGCCAGCGATGACGCCTCATTCATCACTGGTCAGACCCTGCATGTCGACGGGGGGTTGGTGATGCGTTAAAGTGTGGTTTTGATTGACGGTTTGTGATGCCGGCATGTTCGCCGGCGAAGAAGGATGGGTATGAACATCACCGTGTATCTCGGCGCGCATGAGGGGAACGATCCCATATATAAGAAAGCCGTTGAGGAACTTGGCATATGGATTGCGGACAATGGCAACAGACTGGTGTATGGCGGATCCGACGAAGGATTGATGGCCGTGATCGCCGATACCGTACTCGCCCGTGGCGGCGACGTGACCGGTATCGAGGCACAGATGTTTGTGGACAAAGGCGTTGCTCACCATAACCTGACCCAACTGGTTGTCGTGCCGAATATTGTGGAACGACGGACCCGTATGATCGAGCTTGGAGACGTGTTCATCGCTTTCCCCGGCGGCACGGGAACGTTGGAGGAAATCAGCGAGGTGGTGTCGAAAATCTGTCTTGATCAGCTGGACCAACCTTGCATCTTCTATAATCTCAACGGATTCTATGATGATATGAAAGCGTTCCTACAGCGCACGGTCGATGCGGGCTTCTCCACCACGGAACGTCAGCATGGTATCTATTTTGCATCTGATCTGGCCGAAATCGAACGTATCATCGCAACGCATAACGCATAGGGATTGCGTGGCCGTCATCCGGAAACTTCAGGCCACCGGCAGGACTGCATGCAGAATCGTCATGAACGTCAGTCCGATGATGGCCGTGACGGTCAGTGAGAAGCCCGCAAGTTTCGCGTTGCCGGTCAGTGAATCAGTGAATTTCGTGGAGAAGATCGTCACCGGCGCGAACGCGGCCAGCACCACGATTTCTCGGACGCGTTCGTCTAACGGCAGAAGGAACCATGCGGACAGCGCGATGATGATGCTGAACAGGAACCGCCATGCGATGACTTTGCCCAATTCCGAACGGTCTTTGTGATTGTCGGGAATTTCCATCATCAAGCCGATCATGGCCATTGCTGCGAACGCGTTGGCGTTGGCGAACGGCGTGATCAGTGTGACGATCCATTGCGGTACGGTCCAGCCGGCGAACATGAATACCAGCATGAGCATGTAGCAGTCGAACGATATGGATGAGTAGAAGTCGCGCGCGATGTTCTTGATTCTGAGACTCATCGGTAGGTTTTTGGTAGGGCTTCCCAGATGCAGCAGCGAACGGGTGATGGTCAGGGATGCCGCTGTGGCGATGATGGCGTTGCCGATATCCAGCATGATGACCGGCAGTCCCGCGCTCGGCCCCATGAAGGTCTGTACCACCGGCAGACAGAACGCGCCGATGTTCAGGCCTGATGCGTTGAGCATCTGGTAGGCACGGTATTTCGGCTCGTCGCCTCGTGAGCCGAAATACACGATAAACAGCGGAATCATGCAAGCGAACAGGCCGAACACCACCAGCCACAGCAGATTCATCGGATGCTTGTTCGTGGCGAAACTCATCACGATGGCGCACGGCAGGGTGAGATTGAACACCAGCCCCTGCACCACCTTGTAGGATTTGTCCGAGAAGATGTGGATGCGTTTGAGCAGATAGACACTGATGATGACAAGGAGCAAAGATCCGGCTTGAAACAACATACGGCTGAGTATAGGAGTGCTGTCAGTGCGTCGTAGGCGACTTGACACAATATGACCATGCGGCATAAACATACTTATGCATGCTCATACCGCACGGATATGAATTGCAGTCGGTGATGTATTTCGAAACGTATGATTTCGTATGTTTCAGATGATCATCATATTATTTGGTGACAGTAGTATTCAGGTACTACCATGTAGTAGTCGGCATGTACACCCTTCGCACAGGCTGCGGCCACGTTCGTATGCCACATACGGAATTACCGGAAGATCCTCACTGAGCACCTTCTCACTCTCCTGATAAATACCGATGGTCTTGTCGAGGTCAGTTTGTCTGGCGGCGCGACCTGGACGACTGGCTGGAGTCCATGCCGGAGAACTCGACATGAAAAGCGCATGCCCCCACACAAAACCAAATGGTTTGTGTGGGGGCATGCGTCTGAAGCCACGCATAAGTGGCTTATAAGTTACCTGAGCTATTCTGTAACCGCTGTTTTCCAGTCGGCAGTAGGGCTCAGGGGCTTCGCCTATCAGATGTGGAAGTACAGCTCGTACTCCAGCGGGGTCGGAGCCAGACGAGCCTGGTCGATTTCGCCACGCTTGATGCCGATCCAGGTTTCGATCAGGTCGTCGGTGAAGACGTCGCCTGCGGTGAGGAAGTCGTGATCTTCCTCAAGGGCGTCCATGGCCTCGGCCAGGGAGCTCGGAACCTGCTTGATGCCTGCATGCTCTTCCGGCGGCAGCTCGTACAGATCCTTGTCGACCGGCTCCGGCGGTTCGATGTGGTTCAGGATGCCGTCCAGACCTGCCATCAGCTGTGCGGAGAAGGCGAGGAACGGGTTGCAGGACGGATCCGGAGCGCGGAACTCGATGCGCTTTGCAGCCGGGGAGGTGCCGGCCAGCGGAATACGGATAGCCGCGGAACGGTTGCGTGCGGAGTACACCAGATTGACCGGCGCTTCGAAGCCCGGAACCAGACGGTGGTAGGAGTTCAGGGACGGGTTGGTGAAGGCAAGCACGGAGGAGGAGTGCTTAATCAGGCCGCCGATGTACCAGCGGGCGAGGTCGGACAGGCCACCATAGTTCTTCTCATCGTAGAACAGCGGCTTGCCGTCCTTCCACAGGGACTGGTGGCAGTGCATGCCGGTGCCGTTGTCGCCTGCGATCGGCTTCGGCATGAAGGTTGCGGCCTTGCCTGCCAGAGCGGCGGTCTCGTGAACGACGTACTTGTACTTCATCAGGTCATCGCCTGCGTGCTGCAGGGAGTTGAAGCGGTAGTTGATCTCCTGCTGGCCAGCGCCGGCGACCTCATGGTGGGAACGCTCGAGGATCAGGCCGACCTTCTGCAGGTTGGCGACCATGTCGTCGCGCAGATCCTGGGTGTGGTCAATCGGCGGAACCGGGAAGTAGCCCTTCTTGACGCGGTTCTTGAAAGCGATGTTCGGGGTGCCGTCTTCCTCAACGTCAACGCCGGAGTTCCACGGAGCTTCGATGGAGTCGACCTCGTAGAAGGAGCGCTGCATGCTGTTCTCGAAGCGCACCTTGTCGAAGATGAAGAACTCGGCTTCCGGAGCGAAGGAAGCGGTGTCGGCGATGCCGGTGGATTTCAGGTAGGCCTCGGCCTTGCCTGCAACCTGACGCGGATCGCGGGAGTACGGCTCGTCGGTCAGCGGGTCGACGATGGAGAAGGCCACGTCGAGGGTCTTGTGCTTACGGAACGGATCGACGAATGCGGTGGAAACATCCGGCACCAACTTCATATCGGACTCGTTGATGGCCTGGAAGCCTTCCACGGAGGAACCATCGAACGGCATGCCGTCGGTGAAGGCGTCCTTCAGGAATTCGCTTGCCGGCACGGTGAAGTGCTGCTGAACACCGATCAGATCAGTGAAGCGAACGGAGACATACTCGATGCCTTCCTGGTTGATAAGGGCCTCAGCATCAGCCTTGGTTTCAAGTGCAGTCACGGGACCGCTCCTTTCGAATAAGTAACTTACAGGCTCTTAGTCTAGGAACGTGCGTTTCGCTCACTCGCCAATTGGGTTACGAGAATGTTTCGTAATGACATATTCGAAGGATGATTTCGCAGAAAACTGGGATTCAATTGTTACGAACGCTCATATTCGCTTGCGCAAAACCGTTCAATTTGTGGACATTCGTGTCGTCGCACCGTCCGCAACGCCAGTTCTTTTCCAAACCTTACGTAGGCTCATGGAAAGATGAAATAAAAAAACCTCGATTGCATATCAATCGAGGTTCCTGCACGTTATACCGGATTGTCAATCCCGGGCATCAGCGGCCACGCATGGCACGACGGCTGACACGCTGCGGATGCATCGGGTCGACACCCTTCGGAATGCCCATGCCGTTCTTCATCTGCAGAGTGCGCAGACGCTCGTTGAGAACGTTCAACTCGGTTTTGGTGAGTATGAAACGGCTCTTCGGATGGATGGCGGCCACCAACTTGTTCTTGTGGTGGGTCGGCAGGTAGCTCTTGCATTTGAGCACGGTCTTACGCAGGTTCTTCAGGCTCGTCTGGTTCTTACCCTGGCCGACGTAAATACGGTAGACGGGAATATCGGATCCGGCGGTCACGCCCTTGATGTTCTGTTCCTGACGATCCATGGCACGCTTGACACGGCCGTATTCGCCTTCGCCCAACAGATAAATACCGTTGTAGCCGGTACCGCGCCAGATGGCATCCTTGGTCTTCGGATCAACCCACACCGGTTCCTGCGGGAAGTTGAAGCCAGCCTTGTTGATGTTGCCGAGAACGCTGATGGCAGCGCCCTGACGGCCTTCAAGCTTGGCGTATCCAACCTTGTCGGCACGGTTGGTGAGCATCATGGTGGCGAATAGCAGGCCAAGCATGACGGCCAGGATCATGGATGTGATCCATCCAATCACCGACCACTTGAATACGATGCCAAGTACCACGAACACGATGATAGGCGCCACGAACACGCCTCCGCACAGCCACGGAAGAGCCTTGTCTTCGGCATGGGTGTACTTGAAGATCTGAATGATCTGTTTGATGGTGCTCTGCTTCTTCTTTGGCTCTTCTTTGTCTGCCATCGACTTCCTCACTTGGTTATGCGGTTACTCACACTGGAACGGTAGTTTATCAGGAACCATGCCATATCGTATGATTTCCGCTGTTTCCCCTTTATTGACGAGGATTATCGGGTGTGCAAAGGCCTGCCATCCGCTTTGAGCAGCGCCTCTCCGAACGATTCGCTGAACGTAGGATGCGGATGGATGAGCCTTGCCGCGTCGGCAAGCGGTACATGGTTACCGACCAGCTGTTCGGCTTCCGCGATCAGATCGCTGGCTATCGGACTGACGATGTGCACTCCAAGCACAAGAGGAACGTCAGGAGCGTCAGTCATCGCACCGCTGACGATGGTCATGGATCCACCCTCCCCGCTCATGAGCATACGCGAGTTAGACAGCATCGGATATGCGGTTTCCTGCGGATCGACAATGGTGTCACGTGATTTCGCCTCGCTGAGCGTAAGCCCGACGCTTGCCGCCTCGGGGAAGGAAAACACGACTTGCGGCACGGTTTCGTCGACGACAGGTTTGGGATCAAGTCCCGCGATGGTTTCGGCGATGGTGATGCCCTGCTCGAACGCACGGTGCGCCAAGGCATGCCCCGGCGTGATATCTCCCAAAGCCCATACGCCTTCCACGTTCGTGCGCCCGTACGCATCGGTCAGAACATAGCCACGTTCATCCAATGCGATGCCGTTGGAAGCGAACCAGTCGGCATCGGTGTTCGGCATGCGGCCAATGGCAGCAAGCACCACTTCGCCATACGCGGTGAGCTCCTCACAGTCATCACCCTGCCTGTAGTGCACGGTAGCACCCAAGTTTGCTCCAGTGTCCACATGACTTACCGACGTGCGCGCCACCACATTCACGCCATGGCGTTTGAGCTCACGCGTCAACGTCATCGAAGCCCGCCTCTCCCAAGACGACAGCACGCGATCCTTGCGAATGAGCAAGGTCACCTTGCATCCCGACGCATTCCACAATGATGCGAATTCCAACGCCACCGCGCCAGCGCCGATAATCACCGCGCTGGATGGGAACGTGTCCAATTCCAGAGCCTGCGTCGAATCAATCAACGCTCCGGAAAACGGATCGTTAGGCAACGGCAGCGGGCGCGAACCGGTCGCGAGAACAATATCGCCGCCTGAGATCGTAAGTTCAGGTCCTACAGGTTCCCCTACTCCCGCCTTGATGGAACGCAGAACCTGCGTCTCTCCCAAGGCCGGCGCAACATGCACCTCATGACCATTTTTCAGCTGTGCCTCGCCACGGAACACGGTGACGCCACGGTGCGACAGCAATCCCGCCAATCCCTTCGTCATCGTCTCCACCGTGGACATACGGAAGTCACGTAACCTGCCGAAGTCAATGCTCTGCAATGCGACATTGATGCCCATACGCTCCGCCTGACGTACGTTCTCTACACTATGCGCGGCCGTCAGCAACGCCTTCGATGGAATGCACCCGCGATTGAGGCAAGTGCCGCCCAACGTGTCGTCGCGTTCTACCAATGCCACCGTTTTGCCAAGTTGGGCAGCTCGTAGTGCCGTGGAATATCCGCCTGGTCCCGCTCCGATGATGACGATGTCGAAATGCTGTTCAGTCATGTCTGTCCTCGTTGATTCGTGCGTTACAACTGGTTACATGGTAATGGAAAAGCCGCCGGTTTTCGCCGACGGCTTGAAAAAACGATGGCCGCGATTCCCGGCAGGAGCCGATCACTCCGGCCAGTGTCCACGCTTATCGTAACGCGGCTTCGGCAGACGCCAACGGCGCATCTGGATCGCACGGCTCCACGCATAGGAACCAGAACGCATGCCCTTGGCCACGGATTGCTCGCCGAACTTCTCAATGAGTTTCTTCTTGAGCTTACGCCACATGATCACCACGTCAATGATCACCGCGAACAGGTACACATACATGAGTACCATCAACGGCAATGCCAACGCAGGCCACTGATATGTCACGAAAATCGAACCGATCAGAATGACGAACGCAACCGGAATGAAGAACTCACCGAGGTTAAAACGAGCGTCGACGTAGTCACGGATGTAAATGCGCCATGGCAGACGCTCTGCCTTTGGCATGTGGTTGATGTCGCCCTTCTGCATGGCATCGTACTCGGCGTTCTCACGCTCGCGCATACGCGCCTTGGCGGCCTTACGGCTCGCCTCGCGATCCTTGGGAACCAACGGGCGAAGATTCTGCGCCTGAGCATCCTTGCGCTTCGGCGTCGGACGACCCTTGCCGGAAGTGGTTTCCGCAACCTTGGTCTCGACAGGCTCCTGCGCCGTCTCTTCCTTCTTGTTAAACAAACTCATGCCTATAGAGCGTAAAGTGACGTATCGACGCCTTGGCCCTGCCCTGTCAACAATTGGACGTGCCGATTGAGACCGATACAATGGTCATTCGTTACACGCATATGATCACGCTGCGTTGTTGTATGGCAGCGCGTCTTTGTAAGGAGCAATATGGCAGCTTTACCTGTCGAAGAAGTTCGATCACGAGTCGAAGCGGATTTTGACCGCATCGTCAACGTGCTTAACAAGAAAATCGCATTACAGTCCATTTCGGCAAAAGGCATCACCGCGGATCACATGAAACGATCCGCCGAATTTGTGGCCGAAGAGCTCAGCAAGGTCGGCGTAAACGCCCAAGTGGTGCAGTCCCACAATCCTAATGGCACCCCGGGCGCTTGGGAAGTCATTGGTTCGAAGATTGTCGATGAGAATGCACCGACCGTGCTTTTGTACGCGCATCACGATGTACAGCCGGTACCCGACGCCAGCGCATGGAACACCGACCCGTTCGTCGGCACTGTAATCGACACCCGCCTGTACGGGCGCGGCTCGGCCGACGATGGCGGCGGCATCGCCATCCATTCAGGCGCATTGCAGGCTCTCGGCGACGATCTGAAAGTCAACATCAAAGTCTTCGTTGAAGGCGAAGAGGAAATGGGCTCACCAAGCTTCATTCCCTTCATCGAAGAACACAAAGACGAATTCGACTCCGATGTGATCATCGTCGCCGACTCGGGCAACTGGTCCGCGGAAATCCCCTCCCTCACCACATCACTTCGCGGCAACACCGACATCGACGTGCATGTCAAGGCATTGCATCACCCAGTGCACTCCGGCCAGTACGGCGGACCGATCCTCGATGCGAACACGCTCGCAGCCATGCTGATCGCCTCCATGTACGACGAACACGGCGATCTGGCGGTACCGGGCGTCGCCTCAGAAGATCCAATCGGCGGACTGCAGCGAGACATGGACGAGGCAACCGTGCGTACGGACGCCGGCATCGTCGATTCCTACCGTCTAGCCGGCACCGGTTCTTTGGCCGCACGCCTGTGGACCAAACCAAGCGTGACCGTCATCGGTTTTGACGCGCATCCGGTGGAAGGATCCTTCAATGTGATCTCCCCTGAAACAACGTTCCGCCTCAGCCTACGCACCGCCCCGAACCAGCGTCCGGAAGAGGCCCAGGAGGCGCTTGCCGCATTCATGGTCGAGCATGCCCCGTTCGGTGCCGAGGTGTGGGTCGACAAGCTTGATAATGGCATGGGCTGGGCCATGGATCCGAATGCCGAAGCCACCAAGGATGCCATGGAAGCCATGGAAGAGGCTTTTGGCGTAGCTCCTGTCAACAAGGGTGAAGGCGGTTCGATTCCGTTCATTCCGGAATTGCAGCGTATTTTCCCGAAGGCCCAAGTCTTGGTTACCGGGCCGGAGGATCCGAAGGCCAACGCGCATAGCCCGAACGAGTCCATCAGTCTGCCCAGTCTGAAGAACAACGTGATCACCGAGGCGCTGCTGCTCGACAAACTCGCCAAGTAGCGGATGCCACGCTTTTTAAGAAAAAACATACAAAAAGGACGTTCCATTCTGTGTAATGAATGAAACGTCCTTTTTGCAATCGCCGCAAATCCAACAATCTCGAGCTATGAGATCATCTGTTCGATCAATTGCCGGTACCGGTGAAAGCCCAATGCCAGTAGCCCGTGAAGTAAGCGCAAGACAACGCAATCACTGGCACTGCCACACAAATCGCATAAAACAGCCAGTCGACGGCGTTCAAACGTGATTCCCGGGCCTGACTACGTGGAGCATCCGATCCGAAAGCACGCGCCTCCATGGCGGTGGCCAGCTTCGTGCCGCGTCGAATCGACACAACCAATAGGCTGAACGCCTGGGAAAATACGCGCTTGATGGCGCTACCGTCGCCTAGGCCACGAGAGCGGCGGGACTGCCCAAGCGCACGCCAATCATCCTGCAGCAACGTGAACATGCGCATGCCAGCCAAACCGCCATATACGAATCGTGACGGCAAATACAGAATCTGCACCAAACCATCGGCCAGATCGGTCGGGTCAAGGCCAAGCGCGAGGATCACGCCGGGAACGGCAATGGCCGCCACACGTAGGAACGTGGCCAACGCCAAATACAACGATCCCTGCGAGACCACAATGACATTACCAAGATTGACCAGCACGGCACCGGAGGTTTTGCCATACAATGACACGGAAATGAAGCTTCCCGAAGCGGCGACCCATACCGGCCAGGTTTTACGAAGCACCGTCCATGGAGCGACGCCTCCAATCCAGAGCAGCAGCATCTCCAACGCAAACGCCACCGATGCGGAAACCACGTCCAACGTTACGAACATGGGAATGCACAATATCAGCGCACCGACGAAACGACTGACCGGATTAATCTTCGCTACAAACCATGACGGCGACGCCGGCTTGGCGTCATCATGACGTTCCTTATGCGGCACCACGCTGATGGTTTTCAACTGTTCCATCTCACTCCCCCTCGCTTACGAGAATGCGACGCGCACCCAGCGCTTCGATCAACGGCTCGTCATGAGTGACCATGATGACGGAACAGCCCGCGTCGCGCGCGCCCGCTATCAGCCTGACCATTTCCGTCCATGTGGTGAAATCCTGACCGAATGTCGGCTCGTCCATCACCAACACCTTCGGCGCCGCGGCAAGCATGGACGCCACGGAAAGGCGACGCTTCTCGCCGCCGGATAACGTGAATGGATTGGCTGGGGCGAACCGTTTGAGGTTCAGCCGTTCTAGCATCATATCGGCGATGGCGTAGGCCTCGTCATCGGTTTTCCCCATGGATTTAGGGCCGACTGCCACTTCGTCGCGCACGCTGGACGTGACGAACTGGTGTTCCGGCTCTTGGAACACCATGCCGATACGTCCCAGCAAGTCGCGGCTTTTCCATGTGATCACATTGTTTTCGCGATGGGGAGGTACCAGATCGTCCGCCATGCATACACGTCCTGCTATCGGTTTGAGCAGTCCTGCGAGAGTGAGTCCGAGTGTGGATTTGCCCACGCCGTTTCTGCCGGTCAACGCGGTCACCTCACCGGAATGGAATTCGAGGTCGATATGCTCGCCGAGCGGGAAATCATAGCCGAAGCTCAGATCCCGCGTGTAAAGCACGACGTCCTGCGGTTGCCGGATTTGTTCCGGTTTGGGCGCGTGGCTTTCGATGGTGCGGCCCGGCACCCACGCACCGCCGTCGGCAAGCACCTGACCCATGTGGCCGAACACTTCGTCTGGAGTGCCGTCGGCGATTACGCCGCCGACGTTCGAATCGGCTTCGGGTTTGCCCAGCACGATGACGCGGTCGACCAGGTCGAGCCACACGTCGATATGATGTTCCACCACAACCAGCGTCTCATGGGTTTGTTCGAGGACGTGGCGGACAGCGTCGTGCACTTCCTTGACACCGTCCGGGTCAAGGTTGGCGGTCGGTTCGTCAAGCAGCAGCAGGCCAGGGTGCATGGCCAGCACGCCCGCCAAGGCGAGGCGCTGACGTTGCCCGCCGGAAAGTCCTCGTGTGGAGCGGTCGAACGCCATGTAGTCGAGCCCGACGATGTCAAGGGCGGCTCGTGCCCGGTTCCAGATTTCATCTTTCGGCAGGCTCAGGTTCTCGCAGCCGAATGCGGTGTCGTCTCCGGCACGTTCGAGAATCGTCTGCGAGTCCGGGTCCTGAAGCACCAGCCCGCAACGTCCGCGCGCTTGTCTGGCGTCGACGCCGTCGATGAGCAGCTCGCCTTCCTGCTCGCCTTCGTCATCTCCACCGAGCACGCCGGCCAAACCGGACATCAGGGTTGATTTGCCTGCGCCGGAAGCGCCAAGCAACAGTACCCGCTCCCCCGGTTTGATGTCGAAGTCGACGTGTCGTAGCGCGAAATCCTTACGTGAGGCGTGTCTCCATCCCCAATCATGTGCGGTCACGCCGGCCGCTGTTGTGTTCTGAACGTCAGTGGTCATTCGTCGTTCTTTCTTCTGATTGTCATGCTGTTGTTTCGTATGCCGTTGTCATGCGATGCGCCATCACAAGAAAATCCCGCACCACCTTGATGTGATGCGGGATTTGCTTGCATCGGACAATCAGACCAGTTCCTGCGTACGACCGGATTCGAAGCGGTCGAGCACGCCGGTCTTGGCGATGGCCACCTGCAGGAGGTACATCACCGCGCCGGCGAGCACCGCGCCGGAAATGGCGGAGGCGATCAGGTAGATGCTGACGCGTAGCGCGCTCCAAGCCGGATTGGTAAGCCAGTAGTACAGGCCGCAGCCGACGCCTGCAAGTGCGCCGGAGATCGTGGTGGACAGCAGGTCCCACTTCTTATAGGCGAAGATGGCAAGACCGATTTCGGCGCCGAGGCCCTGCACGATACCGACGATCAGCGAGCCGCCGACGCCCCACTGGTTGCCCATGGTGAGTTCGAGCGCGGCCGCGAGGGTTTCCGCGAACAGTGCGGCTCCAGGCTTGCGCACGATGATGGCGGCCAGAGGGCCTGCGAACAGCCAGAAAGCGTTAAGCAGGCCTTCGAAGCCTGGAGTCACCGCCTCGAAGAGGGCCAGCGGCGCGGTGCAGACGATGTCCCAGCCCCAGAAGATCACGCCGGATGCGACGGCGATGATGGCTGCGACGACGATATCGACCACGCGCCACTTGTTGTTGTGTTTGCGAACTGCGGAAGACTGGTTTTCTTCAGTCATGGGATATGTGCCTTTCTCTTTTCGTCAAGGCACGGGAAATAGAGAGACGTCCGTGCGCCGGCATTACCCGGTATACGTTCATACGGTTGAAGCGGTTGCTTCCTCTCAGCCATTCGGCCCCCGTGTCTGCGCCTGATATTACACAGGACCCACGATTTACGTCGGTTTTGTCTCATAACGGATTCCGTATTCCGTGGCTGAATCGCATTCCGATGTGTTGTTTTGGAGGAACGCTCCAACCGTATGGTGATTTTATTGAGGCAGTCTCATCAGCGATTCGGCAAGATTCTTGAATGTTTCTCCGATACCGTCCGACCGCAACGCGCCCTCTTTGGTTAGGACTGCGGGCCGGCCTGCTTCGCCGGTTTCGCGCAGTTCAGGCTCCAATGGGAGTTGTGCGAGCAGTGGCACTTCATAGCCGAGGCTGTGGGTCAGCTGTTCGGATACGCGTGCGCCGCCACCTTCGCCGAAGATACGTAGCTTCTCGCCTTTGTGCTCGTAGTAGCTCATGTTTTCCACGACGCCGCGAACTTTCATCGGCACCTGCAATGCCACCAGGCCGGATCGTACCGCGATGTCGGAGGCGGATGGCTGCGGTGTGGTGACCACCACCAGTTCGGCGTTCGGCAGTGCCTGTGCCACGGAAATCGCCATGTCGCCGGTGCCGGGCGCCAGGTCGAGCAGCAATACGTCCGGCTCGCCCCACCATACGTCGGATAGGAATTGTTCCAAGGAGCGTTGCAGTCTTGGACCACGCCATAGGATGGCTCTGTCCGCGCCGGCGAACATGCCGATGGAGATCAGTTTCACACCCCATGCGGTGACGGGCATGAGCATGCCGTTGAGGTTCGTGGGCTGTGATTGCACGCCGAATAGCCTGGGCAGCGAGAAACCGTAGATGTCGGCGTCGATGGCGGCGGTATCGTAGCCGAGCGCCGCGAATGTGGCTGCCAGATTGGCGGTGACAGACGATTTGCCCACGCCGCCTTTGCCAGAGGCGATGGCGAAGATGCGGGTTTTGATGCCGGGTTTGTTGAACGGGTTCTGTTTACGTTCCGCTTTGAGGCCGGCCACCAGCTGGGTGAGTTTGTCTTGGCTCATGGAGCCGACTTCGATGCTGGGAATCAACGTGGCATCGGGATAGGAGGCGACCGCGCCGTTGATCTGGTTGGTGATGGTCTGCGACAGCGGACAGCCTTCCACGGTCAGTTCGACCCGCACCCGTACGTCGTACGTGTTGGTTTCGCCTGCCACTGGCGTGGCGTCAATGGCTGCGATCATGCCCAAGTCGGTGACGGACCTGCCCAGTTCGGGGTCAATCACTTTGCTTAGCCGTTCGTAGATGCGCGCTTCGATGGTGCGCTCGTCGCTCATGCTTCCTCCTTATGCCGCGTACCACAGTAGCGGTTCGCGGCACGGCTTGCCAGATGGTGTGGCGATTATTCAACTGTTCCTGTGTCGAGCAGCTGTTTGAATTGGTCTTCGTTGAGCATGGGGATGCCCAGTTCCTCGGCTTTTGCGGCTTTTGAGCCGGCATTCTCGCCTACGACGACCCAATCGGTTTTCTTGCTGACGGATCCTGCGGCTTTGCCTCCGCGCAGAACGATGGCCTCTTTGGCGGAATCGCGGGAGAATCCTTCCAACGAGCCGGTGACCACGACCGTTTTGCCTGCCAATGTTTGCGGCAGTCCGCTGGCTTGGGCTTGTCCGACTCCTACGCCGGCGGCCTTCCATGCGTCAAGCACGGCACCGCGCCAATTGCCCGGCTCACGGGCCGCGGTGAACCATGTGACTACGGATTCCGCAATTTCCGGACCAATACCGTCGATTTGGGACAATTCGTCCACGCTGGCATGTTCGATGGCATCCAACGTACCGAACGCGCTGGCGATGGTGCGTGCGGTGGGCGGTCCGAGCCTGCGGATGGACAGGGCCACCAGAACGCGCCACAGGTCGGCATGGCGGGCTTTGTCCATTTCGTCGAGCATCTTGCGGGTGTTTTCCGCCGGACGAATGTACACCGGCTGCACGCTGGACGCGCCTCCACGGGATACCTTGATTTCCTCGCGGATCACCACGGCGTCATCCGGCACCACGTATTGCGGATATTCCGCGGTCTCGTCGATGTCGGCTTCATTGCGTTTGCGGGCGGCGGTAGGCGCGGTCCAGAATGCGGGCACCTGATGCCATAATCCGGATCCGCCCACGCGTTTGCGCACTTTCTTGATCTTGCCGTTTGACCCGACGGTCTCGTGGATTTCGATGATTGGGGCCTCGCGCCAGACGCGCACATCCTTGAGGTCTGCGGACGTCAACGAGAACAGCCCGGCCTCGCTGGACAGCACAGGTGTCTGCATGGGCGGCAGTTCCAGTCCCGCCACCGGCTCAGGCTCCTCACCGGGTTTCACCACGATTTCGGTGATGTTCGGCGCATACGTGTCGATGGAATCAGGCCTGTCCTCTTCGGGATTCGTCAGCGCAATGGCTGATTGGTCGCCCAGATGTTCGATATCGAACGCCTTGCGGGACGCCAGATTGATGATCCGCTCGGTCAGCTGCGCCGGGCAGGATTCCACGTTCGGGCAGCGTATATCTTTGTCTCCCTCTTTGGCGGGAGCGAGTTCCGCGCCGCAACTCGGGCAACGCGTGGGCATCACGAACCGGCGGAGCTGGCCCTCACGTCCCTTGCGCCGCTCCAGCACCGGACCGACGAGCTCGGGAATCACGTCTCCCGCCTTGCGCACCACCACGGTGTCGCCGATGAGCACGCCTTTGCGTTCCACTTCAAAGGGGTTGTGCAGCGTGGTACGGGATACTGTGGAACCGGCCACGTACACGGGTTTCAACACCGCCACCGGAGTCACACGTCCGGTGCGCCCCACCTGCACAGTGATGTCAAGCAGCTCGGTATTGACCTCTTCCGGTGGATATTTGTAGGCGATGGCCCAGCGCGGCGCCCGCGATGTGGCGCCAAGGGAACGCTGCAATCCCAAATCGTCGACCTTCACGACGATGCCGTCAAGCGCGTGTTCGATGTCGCCTCGGTGTTCGCCGTAATAGTCGATCATGTCGAGGATTTCCTTGAACGACGTGACCTCACGGTTGTGCGGAGAGACGGGCACACCCCATTTCTTATACAATTCGTAGGCTTCGGATTGGTCGTTGACCACATCATGGCCGTTGCCGGCGTGCCCCGCACCCCAACGCAGCGATCCGATGCCGTGCGCGTAGAAGCTCAGGCGACGGGTTGCGGTGATACGCGGATCCTTCTGTCTCAGGCTACCTGCGGCCGCGTTGCGGGGATTGGCGAATGGCGCGCGACCGGCGTCCTCGTTCTCGGCGTTCAGCTTGTTGAAATCGTCCCATCGCATGAACACTTCGCCGCGGATCTCCACGAATTCGGGAACGTCTTCCTCCGGTCCGGCAAGGTTCTGCGGAATGGTGGAGATGGTGCGCACGTTGAGAGTGATGTCCTCGCCGGTCACGCCATCGCCTCTGGTCAGCCCCTGTTCAAGCACGCCGTTGCGGTAGATGAGGTTCAGCGCAAGACCGTCGATTTTCACCTCGCAGGTCATGGGCAGTGGTTTCGATTCGGGCCAATCCAATCCCCTGAGCACGCCGTCGTACCATTCGCGCAGCTCCTCGATGGAGAACACGTCATCGAGGCTCATCATGCGCGATGGATGACGTACGGAAGCGAAGTCGTTGGAGAACGTGCCGCCCACGCGATGGGTCGGTGACTGCGGTGAGTCAAGTGATGGGAACTGCGCCTCAAGCGATTGCAGGCAGCGCAATCTTGCGTCATATGCCGCGTCGGATGAGACGGGGGCATCGTCGATATAGTATGCGATCTGGTCTGATTCCACCCATGCGGCCACGCGCGCCCACAGCCTGGCCGCGGCTTCGGCGCTCATCGAAGCCACATCAACCTTGTCGAGGCGCATGGCGTCGGCATCGGTCGGCTGCAACGCGGCAATCCAACGTTCGCTGCCCGGAGTCAGCGAAGCCAGCCCCTCATCGGCCACGACGGCCGCGGAACTACCGTCGCTCTCCGGCGCGTCGAAATCCCATGCCAACTGTTCGGAATCATCACGATTCGTCATTGTCACCGCTTTCCCATCATTTCCGCCATGCCGCGCGGATGTCCACGCCAGCACCGATTATCGCACAAATGTTCGACCGTTTTGTTAGTTGTTCAGAGAGCGCAGGAACTGCACCTGCACCACGTCGGCACCGTCATGGTCTTCGTAATCCATGCGCATCGCGGCCACCGACAGGGTGCGTGCGGGCACGAACATGCCTTTGTCCACGCAGACGCGGGCCGCTTGGTGCATCAGGGGCGCGACCGGCGTGTTCGGCCATACCGGCAGTCCGGCGTCGGCGAGCACGTGGATGGCTTCCTGCACGTTGGTCGGCACCGGAATGCACTGCGATTGCGCTCTTCCGATCAGTTCCTGCAGTTCGCTTTCGAGCATGGCGATACGTCCGGGGGCGATCTCCTCGCTCATGATGTATGAGGCGGCGGCAAGGTCGAAGTGGTCGCACATCCATTCCGCATAGGCGAGGCGATAGTAGGCGAATGAGGCGTCTTCCCGGTCAAGCGCGACGTTCAGCGCGTTGAGGCATGCCGCACGTGCCGGATCCCAGTCCTCGGCACGCCCCAGCTGCACGGCGAGCTTGAGGTGCGACAGCGGGTATGCGGGGGCGTAACGCACCATGGCGTTCAGATGCGGCAGCGCGGCATCGACGCCTTTGACTTGGGCGAGCAGGTCGGCAAGCTCCATATGCATGTAGAACAGGTTGTCGGGAATGAGCACCGTTCTTTCGCCTTCGGTGGCGAACATGCGGTTGTAGATGACGCGTTCCGCATATGAATTGAAGTACCGCGGCACGCCCGGATTTTCAGCGAAGATCCGGTCCATGCGTTCGAGTGTGGACTGGGCGGATTCGATGGCCCGCTCGACGTCTCCGGAGAACAGCATGTCTCGTGCCTTCAGACGTTCGTCATCGAGGGATTGTGCCAGTTCGAATGAGAAGTCGGGCGTGTCTTCGCCGTCGATCAGCGCGCTGGTGACCTGCGGTGCCAATTCGGTCAATTCCGGATCGGATATGGAATTGATGATGTCCATGGCCTGTTTGGCTTTGGCCACCGATTCGAGTCCGTCGCTTTGCGCAAGACGATGGAACTCCCCCACGGCGCGCTGCAACAGGTCGACACGCTGGATGGACAGGCCCATCATGTTCTCACAGCCGAACAACTGCGCCGTGCCGTCATCAAAACGAATGTCGGACAGTTCGGGTTCTTCTTGGCTTCCCGCCGGTGAGAATCGGCTGTCACGAAGGTCGAAGGCCGCATCGATGGGTTTGAGCGCGCCTTTGCCGTCCACGTCCATTTCGGCGTCGAACATGCGGTATGTGGCGGTCGGATGGGCCAATCCGTCAGTGTCGAGCCGCTTCAGGAACTCGTCGCGGGTGAAGGTGACGGTCACCAAGTTGCGTACGGTCGGGTTTTTGCGCAGCTGCGCCATCGGATCGTCGTCATCATCATCGAGGTAGGTGTCGTACTCCGTTTTGTCGCTGGCGTCGTCCCGCATGGAGGCGTCGTCATCATCGGCGCGTCCGTCCGGTACCGCGAACGCCATTTCGTCGAAGTCGATGTCTTTCATCAGGTCTTCGAACTGGCCGTCCACCGTATCGTCTCCAGTGCCAACGCTATCCGAGCCAGCCGAATCGTCGGAATCGATTGATTCGGATGAGATATCGGTGGTTCTCGGAGTGACGGGCCGAGCCGGATCGCCATGGTAGTCGCCGTCCTTTGGAGCGGCTTTGGATCCGGATGGCCTCATGTCTCCGGTACGGATGCGTTCGAAGGCGCTTAACGCCTCGCTCATCAACTCGCTGATGGCGGAATCCTGTTCGGCTACGGCCTCTTCCAGACCAATCGAATCGATGTGCATCGACACGCGTTTGACATTCGGATCGGCTCCGAAGCTCAGCGCGGCCATCATGAGTCCGACGCGCAGATTGTAATCGACGCTCATACGCGTGCGTTCGACGTCGGTCAGGTCGATCCACGCGCGGCGCGATACGTCGTATCGGGTGAACGGCATCATGGACACTCCAGCAGAAGTGAAGCCGATTGCGACTTCGCCGTCGCTGAGGTCGCACCGGAAGTCAACGTCGAAACGGTATGGCAGACGCAGGCTGCGCAGCAGACGGGACATGGTCTGCCGGTACACCCATTCGGAACCTCCGTCGGCGCCGAAATCGCCTTCCAACACGTTGTCCTTGGTTGATTCGGCGACTTCACGCCGGAAGTCGGCCGCGATATCCGCCAGTCGGCTGGCGGCCTGGATGCCGTCTTCCCGGTTCGGGTCGAGGATCGCGCCGAACCGGTCGTCCGGTTTCAACGCGATCAGCGTCGGATTCTCCAGCAGGGCGAAGTCGATCTGCGCGGCTTCGGCACGCGTCACCGTGTCCTCCGTGGGGAGAGCGCCGATGCGTGCGTTACGTTCCAGCCATGAGCTGACGGCGGCGAAGCGGTTGAGGTTGCCCTCGATGTTGAGGGCGCACAGCACTGCCGAGAACGGCAGGGAGGAATCCCATGCGAAGAAGTAGCATCCGGAATAGCTGGATGTGTACAGGCGCAGCGGTTCCGCTCCGTGCACAGCTTCGAGCCCTTGATCGGTATCGAGCGCGTGGGCTTCGCGCATCAGATCGGCGAAGTAGTCTTCCAGGCCGGAGGCGCGCATGCCATGCGACCGGGCGCTCATGGTGTCTCTGATGGACCGTCGGATGGCGCCTATGGGCGCTTCGCGGTTGAGCCTGCGGAAAATGTTGCCGGAACCGAAGCCGACGAGCAGGCCGTTCATCTGTGGCAGCATGTAGGCGGCGAAGAACGCGATGGTGATGGCGTCCCGGTATTCGAGGTCGAACCGCATATTCGCTGGCAGGTTGGCGCGCATTTGCTCAAGCGTGTAACGGCTGCCGGTTTTGAGCCATGAGGCGAGCCACATCATGCGACCGCCCGGCATGCGTCCCACGACGCCGCCTTGCGTGGCGCGCACCGTTTTCGGATTGCGGCTGGCCGCATGGCCGAGTCTTGGACCGTCCGCCAACGTAAGGGTTTCCTCTTTGACGAAGACGAACCGCGGTTCGAGTTCCTGCGTGTCCATGTCCGGATCGGTGCCGGCGAAGACACGCGCTTTGCCGTCCGCGAGCGCGATTTGGGCGAAGTGGTCGCTGTCGGTGAACAATCCGATGGAGAAGGCATGGCCGTGGGTCTGCGGCAGTTGGGCCCATCCGAGGCGGAATCCTCCGGGCACGCCTTCGAATCCGTCGATGACGTGTCGTTTGATGAGCGGATTAAGCCGGATGGCGTTGCGGGTCAGTTCGTCGACGATGTCGTCGGGCTTGTCAAGCGCCTTGCCGAAGGGGTTGGCGTGGATGTGGCGCGGCGTGGCCTGGTTGACGAGTCGCCGCACATTTTGCCTGACGCGTTCGAGCATGGTCCGGTTATGTTCCGGTTGGCTGGCCGGGTCTGATGGTGTGCGGTGAGACATGTGTGCCATTCTTTCAATCCAACGCGACATGAAGCTATTAGAATAATGACGTGACTTTTTCGAAGCAGCGTTTTCAGGCACGTCGTCGTATGTGCGCAGCCATTGTAGTCGCTTTCGCGGTGATGGTGGCGGTCGAGTGCGTGTTGTGCAATATGCCGTTTTGGCGTTCCTTGGCCGCATCGGGTGATTCCGCCGCCGCGTACAACGTGCTGGGCCCTGGGCTCGAACGTACTGACGAGGGGTTGTTGAAGGTCACCGATCCGACGCAGGCATATATGCAGGTCGATGCGGATGGCTCGTCGGAATATGTTCGTATGGATCCGGTGTCTTCGAAGGCGTTGGATAAGGCAGCCAGACAATCGGAGCAGGTGTTGCGCACGGTTCGCGTCCGTCCTGATGTCAATCGCAGGGCCGGTACGGTCAGTTCGGTGTCGGTGTCTTCGCCACGTTCGCTGTATGTGCATGCGGCGGCTGCAGGTGGTTCGGTGTGCGTGCGGATTGTCGAGCCGAAGGGTTCGCTGATTCCGTTTGATGCGGTGCGTGCGAATGTGCGTGTACCGTTCGCGTTGAATCCGTTGCGTATCGGCGTGATGGTGGCCGTGTTGGCGATGGTACTGGTGTGGAGGCCTGGTTCGCGGTTGTGGCGGATGCCGTTGGATACGACGAGTGTGAGGCAGCGTGCGTGGCTGGGGGCGCTGCTGGCGGTGCCTGTTGTGGTCACTTGTGCCGTTGTGGTGTGGCAGCTGGTGGAGGCGGCTCCGTTGAGCTTCCATACGAAAGGCACGTACACGTATGATTTCGACCAGTACGATTACGTGGCAAGGGCGCTGCTTGATGGTCACGCGTGGTTGGATTTGGATGTGCCGGATGCGTTGCGTGACGCGGCGGATCCGTATGATGTGGCCACCCGGCAGCGGTTGCTTGCCGATGGCGTAAGCCCAGTGTATTGGGATTACGCGTTCTATCAGGGGCACTGGTATTCGTATTTCGGTGTGGTTCCCGCGTTGTTGTTGTTCCTG
>OLSF01000897.1_pt1 | contig 28665 bp, 14 predicted proteins | sample 1672301 | NCBI WGS metagenome assembly OLSF01 (sample SAMEA3136669, study PRJEB25190) | human gut metagenome | biome: human gut; feature: human-associated habitat; material: faeces | place: Austria | collected 2013
GCCGCATGCGCTATATATAGACAAAATGGTTTATCCTTATTTTCTTTTATGTAATCCTCGGAAAGCGTTGTTAGTAAGGTTGTTGTATATCCCGGCATATTTTTCATTTCCAAACCGTCCCACCAGTCCACATCTCCATAACGGTTGCGGTGACTCTGATAGTCGACATTTCCGGATTTAAAACCTACAAATTTCTGAAAGCCAAAGTTCATCGGATGATGTTTCTGCAAGTATCCTAAATGCCATTTACCAATCAAAGCTGTCCGGTATCCATTGTCTCCCAAGATTTTTGCAAAAGTTATTTCTTCCGACTGAAGTCCTACCTCCTTATCTTTATCATCTCGGGGTACCAAAAGAACTTTCTCCAAGCCAGCTCTCTGTTGATAACGCCCAGTTAAAAGCCCACAACGCGTCGGACTACTGACTGAACCATTCGAATGGAAATCTGTGAACATCATCCCCTCCCGGGCCATTTGATCAATATTCGGGGTCTTTATATACTCATTGCCGTATATGCCCACATCACCATACCCCATATCATCTGCAACGATAATGACAAAGTTTGGTTGTTTTTGGGCCATCATTTCAACGGGAGAAAATGCTGCTAAAGCACAAGTAGCGGCTACGAAATGTCTCGAGTGATTCTTCATAATTTTATGCGAATTTGGTTGTTGAAAGGAAAACAAATACTTTTATTTCATGCAAATATACGAAATGCTCATTCCATTGAAACCTCCTAGATTTTATTTTGATGAAAAATATAAGTAGCTTAAAAGGTATCATGCTAATAATCAGCAACATAAAATATAATTAAATAGCAATTATGTAGCTACAAAAAGGAAAAGAAAAAAGCACTACCATCTTATATTCAGTACATCCATCAGCATTAAACAATTCACATAGTCATTACATTTTATCATCAAATATTTTAGATAACATACTACTAATAAGCAAGTTAAATATTATCTCTTTTACAAATTCTCCTTTTAGCTTTTACATACCATAGGAGATATACATATTGATTGTATTTTTGTGGCATAACTAAATTTACTACTATATGAGAAATATGATTTCTATCCGCATTCTCTTTTTAACTATTGTATTTTCCATATTTGAAGTTTCTTCATATACAGGTGGAAATACATACGCACAGAATGCCCGAACATTTGCAACAGGAACCGTTGTTGACGAGCAAGGACAACCCATACCAGGTGTGAATGTCCTTTGCCAAAACTCCAATTATGGAACAACCACCACTATCGATGGAACTTTCAAGATTCAAACAAAAGGTAAGAATCCAGTTCTTGAATTTTCGTTCATCGGGTTTCAGAAACAGGAGATCACAATCAAAGACCCCAAAAAGCTTATTAAAGTAGTCATGATTGAAGATGGCTATATGTTGGATGAAACCGTAGTTATCGGCTATGGAACCCAAACAAAGAGAACGATAACATCTGCCATGACTTCCATCAAATCCGAAGAATTATCTGGATATGTAGGCTCTTCTATCGAACAAACCATCTCAGGTTTAGTCCCCGGAGTTCGTATACAGACTTCCGACGCGACTCCTGGTGGTGATATCAATGTAGAAGTCCGCGGTATCGGTACCGTTACTGCAGGCTCGGAACCTTTATATATTGTCGACGGAATACCGATGGAAGGCGGCCTGTCTGCTGTCAATCCTGATGACGTAGCCAATATTCAGATTCTGAAAGATGCCGCTTCAACTGCCGTATATGGCTCACGTGGTGCCAATGGTGTAATACTTATCACTACCAAGCGCGGTGAAAGTACCAAACCGACAGTAACCATCAATGCTTCAACCACCATAGCACAAATACAACATAAATTCGAATTAATGAATACAGCCCAATTATTGGAATATTATAAGGATAAGAATCTGAACGAAAGATTTCGTTACACGACAAACCAAAATCAAGACTATTTCCCTTTCGACGAGAATCTCAACACTGACTGGCAAGATGCCATCTTCCAGAATGCCATTCAGCAGAAATACAATCTGTCTATCGCTGGAGGAGGTAAAAATATGCGTTACCGAATCTCAGGCGAATATTTCGACCAAGAAGGGATCCTGATATGTACCGGAATGAAGCGATTCGCTTTCCGTTCCAACTTCGACATCGAATTAAATAAGTGGGCAAAAGTAACTGTCAACTTTGCTCCTACATTTATCAATCAGAAAAGAACAAGAGAAGGTGGAGAAGGATCAAACAGCGTAATCCGAACTGCAATCTCCATGTATCCCTTTTTCCCGGTCAAACTTCCTAATGGAGATTATTTCTCTACATTAGAGTACAACTTGGCCCCAACTAACATAGCCGATTCAAGAGACCCCGAAACCGGTGCCTTCCCAACGCTTTCCGATTCGCCATTGGCCGACAATCAAGACAATCCAGTCAGAATCGCTCACGAATACAAAAACGAGACGAGTCAGAATCGTATTATCGGTGGGCTTAACTTCGAATTGAAATTGGCTAAAGGGTTAACGTTTAAACCGTCATTGGCCATTGATTTCATGTCATCCGAGAACTCAATATGGTACCCAGCTTCCATTGGCAAAAACCGTACCGACTCTGAGGCTTCCACCACTATGACTCGCAAACTCATGTGGATTAACGAAAATATACTGACCTATCAGAAAGAATTCGGAGATCATAACATCAGTGCTGTAGGAGGTGTCACTATACAAAGTAACCAACTCAACAAGCTTTACACGTCCGCCTACCATTTTGCAACAGAATCTCTCCCTTCCATCAACGGAGGTGTAGTCAACGGAGGTTCTTATGATAAGACTGAAGATCGTATGCTATCCTATATAGCCCGACTGACCTACGACTACAAAAGAAAATATATGATTCAGGGAGTATTTCGTGCAGATGGTTCAAGTCGTTTTGGAAAGAACAACAAATACGGTTATTTCCCCTCCATTTCCGCAGGATGGGCCATGACGGAAGAAAAATTCATGAAGCCACTCAAGAAAGTACTTAGTGAACTGAAATTACGAGGTAGTTTTGGTCTGTCTGGCAACAATGCTATCGGAGACTACAACTATGAGACCAAAATGTCACAGCAATCGTATATAGTCGATGGTTCTGTCGTAAGTGGTTGGGCTCCGTCAAACATTGCGAATCCGGACTTGAAATGGGAAGTGTCCAAACAGACTAATTTAGGTGTAGACATAGGACTTTTCCACAACCGAATATTCATGCAACTTGATTTGTACAAGTCTATCACTTCCGATATGCTTCTGAATACAATCGTTCCAAGCACTTTAGGAGTTTCACGCATGTTACAAAACGTCGGTTCCGTTGAAAACAAAGGTATCGAGTTCAATATTGTATCCCGCAACCTGACCGGCAAATTCAAATGGACAACTACGTTCAACATCTCCGCCAACCGGAACAAAGTATTGGCACTAGGACTCGATTCTGAAGCCATCACTGATGGAGTGGCAGAATCAAACATCACTAAAGTAGGCTATCCGATAGGTATGTTCTACGGAAATGTATTCGGCGGCATTTATCAGTCAATGGAAGAAATTCAAGCATTGCGGAATGACCCTTATTCAGGACTGGCTTTCGACCCGAACGTTCGGCCGGGAGACTGTAAATGGTACGATCTCAACGGTGACGGACTTTATGATGACAATGACCGTACTATTATAGGAAATCCTTACCCACGTTTCAATGCCGGTATGGTCAACACATTCTCATACAGAAACTTTTCATTTAGTTTTCAGTTGAACGGACAATACGGAAATCAGATTTACAACTATACATTACGTGAGACACTGCGCGGAAACAACAATAACAACCTTTCCATCAAAGTAGTAGATAGATGGCGTTCGCCCGAATCGCCGGGTAACGGCTTAGCAGACCGTACTTACACCTCCAATGATGTACGTCCAACCACGGAAATGAGTAAATTTACCAACCGATATCTCGAAGACGGTTCTTATCTGTCCATCCGTAACATCCAGCTTTCATACACATTCGACAAGAAAATGCTCCGAAAAACCTTTCTGAACGGATTAGTACTAAGTTTCAATATTGACAACTTGCATACTTTCACTAAATATACCGGTATGAACCCTGAAGCCAACACATTCCGTTCGGCTACCGCACCGGGCATCGACCGTACCGGATATCCTTTATCTAGAAATTTCACCATAGGGCTGAAAGCTACATTATAAATCTAAAGCATGAAAAAGAATATGAAGAATCTGAAGAATATATTTACAGTGGCATTGATCGCCACCTGCATGTCCGGTTGTACCGGTTTTCTAGATATCGAGCCGGAAACCACTTTAACGGGTAAAAATTTCTACAAGTCACCTGATGATATACGTTCGGCATTGTACTCAACTTACTCTTCATTGAGAGATAACGGGCTGTATTCGGCCAGCATCTATCTTTTCGGTGATGTGCGTTCGGATGTTGCATTTCCAAATCAAACTAATTACTATGCCAATACTTTCCGACATGAAATTGAAAAATTTACCATATCTGCCAACAATAGTGGAAACCAAAACTATTGGGCTCATCACTACAAAGGAATCATAAGAGCCAATACAGTCATCGAAAAAGGGAAAGAACTCTTCGGGAATGATGAAACCGTTCAAAAATACATTGCAGAGGCCGAAGTACTACGTGCCCTTTTCTATTTCAACTTAGTTCGCGCTTACGGTGGAGTACCCATCATCATGGATATTCCACAAGAATACACCGATTCCAGAGGTCATCTGCGTGCATCTGCAGAAGAGGTCTATATACGGATTCTCACCGATCTGACTTCTGCCATCGAATCGAACAACCTCTATAGATCGACAAACAGCGGAGAAAAAACTCCGACAGGAAGAGTTGACAAATATGTGGCAGAAGCCTTACTGGGAAAAGTACTCCTATCTATGCCAAACGACATCACGGAAGCCGCTTACCCCGATGTAGAAACATGGAAAGATATATCCATTAATCCGAATATTACCGTATTTTATCCGAAAACAACTACTACGCAATATGAAGCTGCCAAGTATTATCTGGAAGATGTGATAAACAATGGAGGATATGAATTATATCCGAATTTCAGCGAATTGTTCAAATCCACCAACAAACATTCATGCGAGTCCATATGGGAAGTGGAATACAAAACCGGTCAAGTGGAAGGATTGGGAAGTCCGTTCTATACTCTTTTCTCACCTGCTTCTTATGCACCTCGTAATAAAGCCAATTCAAACGGATATATCCCGTCTCCCATTTCAAATCAAGGAAACGGTGCATGCTCACCGACCGGATATTTTATGGATATGGCAAAAAAATGGGATTCTATGTATCCCGATTATCAATATGAAGTACGAAAATTTGATGATATTATCTACACCGATACACGCATTAGCAACGGTAATATCAAATTAGATACGGACGGCATTTCTTATCTCCCGGTTAATGAGAACAAAGATTATCCGCAAGACGTTGCATATCCTTACGACCCTTATACCGGTACCTCTTTCCGGGCTTCTGTAAAAGGCTTTAATGCAGATAACCAGTGGATGTGCGGCAAATACATGAGCTCATCAGAGTATAAAGTAAATGATTCTGATGACAATTGGTATATCCTCCGTTTTGCAGACATACTGCTGTTATTGGCAGAAGCAGAAGCGCATATCAGTGACGGGATCCTGTCACAAAGCGTTTTAAATAAAACAATCAACCTTGTACGGGAAAGAGCCGGCATTGTTCCGTATCTTGCGTCTGGAGACCCTAATAAAGAATGGGTCTTAGATACTCCAGAAAAAGTTTATCAGGCAATCTATGACGAACGAACATTGGAGTTGGCTTTCGAAGGGCACCGCTGGTTTGACCTCGTTCGTTCAGGAAAAGCTGTAGAAGTGATGAACCAACACTTCACCAATTTCTATAATGCCTATACTTCCAACAGTTCTCCTAATGTAAACAACTACTATATGAAGAGTGAAAAATTTGAGATTGATCAATACTGTACCTTATTCCCAATTCCGTCACAGGAAATACGTTCCAATCCCAAACTGACACAGAATTATGGTGCAAGATGACAAATGTTATATAAACGAAAGGAAACATGATTATGAATAAGATTACCACATTACTATCCATATTGTTTATTTCAGGTCTGTTCTGTTCCTGCGAACACCCCGGAATGGAATATATTATACAAGAAAAAGGGTTGAACGTACAAGAATCAACCATTTATGTAGATGGATTCCTTGCTAAAGGTACTCCCGCTTTTGCCGGTGATGAAAATGAACCCGGTGACCGCTTGGGGATTCCGTTCGTCAATGGTTTTGGCCGGAAACTACTCGTCAAGTTTGTTGACCGGTCATCCGAAACCGGATTGAAAATAGAAGACGGAGAAGTACAACTCTCCTTTCAGGGAGACAAACAATATGCTTATTTCCCGATAAGCGGAACCCCAACACAAGACGGATCGGTACCCATCTCATTTGACATTTTTGAAAATGGAGAAAAAATTGGTACTACCATCACTAAAACGATTCCGATTTGGGCTGAGGGCACTCAACGTCCTGCACGCGAATTCATTCCTACCAGTGAAAAACCTTTTGTTCTTCTTGGTGGAGAAATTAACTGGGTAAATCAATCTGCTCCAATAACCGGAGCACAAAACGAACAAATATTTTGGTATGCCCGAATGTCCAGTCCCTCCACAGAAATCAAAACTGCAGGACTTACATACAACTGCGTTGCTAATCTACGTTACAATTCCATTATGATTGCCAATAATGCCATTCGTCCCAGCTTTACCGAAGATAATGGTGTAAAAGCGCTTACCTTATTTACTCCCACCCCAGAAAATATGGAACAATACCCCGAGGCTTTTACATTAAAAGACGGTACTCTAAGTCACGTTTGGGGAGAAAATGATATATTCTTTCATGGAACAAATTCAAAACCAATATCTGTAGGCATGTGGGACGAAAACACTCCTGATATACTCTATGGCGGAAACCGCACACGTCCCATGTCATCCGCATCTTGGACTATCAGTGCTTCAACGCCCAAATCTTATATCGAAAAACCAGGTAACTATAAGATATACATCAAGTATACAAATACAGATGCCGGTAATGACATCATACAGTATTTTCCCAAACATCCTGTCACAGGAGAAACAGGATGGGTACCCTTTGAATTTACAATTACAGAAAATCCAGTATCCGGATTTATAGTCAACCCCAACCTTACTACCGATACTCCTGATGTACCGACTTTCAATGAAGATTGGGAACCTACAGAAAGCAATCCCGTAAAAGCAATACGAGGCGAATTGGTACAGAAAAGTAACCAGCAAACGAAAATACTGACCAAAGGGGAGGCACTTGGAGGTAATACTGCTATGCGCATTTGGTTTGCAACATACAAATCAGAAGGGGCTACAGTACCAACAGGTTATAACTTCAAAGCACATGATGATAACAAAAACAATTGGTTCAGAGGATTCTACACACCAGATGTTGTAAAGGTAGCCGGTGACAAGTCCAAAATTGGAGCTGGAACAGCCAACAAGAAAAGTAACGAGATCGTTCATTTCTTTGAAGATTCAAAACTAAATGAAAAGTATTTCATATCGTATGTCGATTTCAATGCGGATGCAGGTACCTTATTGAATAAAGCGGGAACATTCACTTTCATATTCGAGTCACTGCCTAATTCGGGTACGGCATACCCAAAATTTGAAAATGGATTCACTTGTCCTATAAATGTCATAGTACAAGAATAAATAGCAAACGTGAGCTCAATGATTTTTCATATTGTATCATTCTGAAAGTTCATTGAGCTCACGTTGACCGATTGAAAAGAAAATAAAACTCACAAAAGATTTAACAAAGGTGATGAACAAACTAATAACAATCTCATCTGTACTCCTTACAGCAACTGCCGTAAAGGCACAATCGCCCAATGTGATATTCATATTAGCAGACGATTTAGGCTATGGAGATATTTCAGCATTCAATCCGGAATCCAAAATCCACACCCCAAACATTGATAATTTGACACACTCCGGAATTTCCTTTACGGATGCCCATTCATCTTCCGCGCTCTCTACTCCTTCACGCTATTCCATTATCACTGGAAGGTATCCTTGGAGAACAACTATGAAAAGTGGAGTATTGAATGGATTCTCTCCAGCCATGATTACTCCCGACCGCCGTACAATCGCCCAAATGTTTTCTGAGAACGGCTACAACACTGCTTGTATCGGAAAATGGCATCTTGGCTGGGATTGGGCATATCCTCAAAATGCCAAAAACAAACAGGATGTGGATTTCTCACTCCCTATCAAGAATGGTCCTACGGACAGAGGATTCGATTATTTTTACGGCATACCTGCTTCACTCGGAACAGCTCCACACGTTTATGTAGAAAACGATAAAGTGACAGCTCTTCCCAATCGCACCATTGGTCCGCAAAAGGGAATCAAACTGATACGTAATGGAGTCGCAGGTGCCGATTTTGAGCCACAAGACTGCCTACCCAATATTATACGTCATGGTATAGACTACATTAATAAACAGCGTGACAGTAAAAAGCCGTTCTTCCTATATCTTCCTATCACAGCACCGCATACTCCCGTATTGCCGGCAAAAAAATATCAAGGTCAGACAATCATAGGAGATTATGGAGATTTCGTAGTTATGATAGACGACATGGTACAGCAAATCGTAGAAACATTGAAGAAAAACAATCAACTAGAGAATACCATCATTATTTTCACTTCAGATAACGGATGCGCTCCATACATAGGTGTAGAAGAAATGGAAAATAAAGGGCATCACCCAAGTTACATCTACAGAGGTTATAAAAACGACATTTATGAAGGTGGGCACCGTATTCCACTCATCGTTTCCTGGCAAGGAAAATATACGAACGAAACCAACAGTTCATTGGTATCACTCACCGACTTCTATGCCACCTTTGCCCAAATGGTGAACTACCAATTGAAAGATGAAGAAGCGGTGGACAGTTATAGTATATGGCCTATACTAAGCAAAAAAGGAAATTCTGCCCGAAAAGATCTTATCTATGAATCGGGAAAAGGTTATCTATCTCTACGTACGCCTCAGCTAAAATTAGTATTCCACGGTGGTTCAGGAGGATGGGGATACCCTAATAAACCTGCTGATCTAGCCAAACTACCCAGCATGCAACTCTTTAACCTTAAAGAAGACCCTTCGGAGAAGAAGAATATCATCAGTAACAAACGCTACAAAAAAGATGTGGATAAAATGACACAGATGATCAAAAAGTATGTGGAAGAAGGACGTTCTACCCCAGGAAAGAGGAGTGCGAATGATACTGGTAATAGCTGGAAGCAAATCGAAATATTCATGCAATAAACAAAACCTAGAAGTTAGAATATAAACATCTAAAACTATCAACAAATGAAAGTCATTAATAGCTTCTTATGGGAATGTCTCGCTATAATTCCCTCCGTTTTGATGGCCCAAACAGCTAACAAACAGCCTAATATTGTGTTGATCTTAGCTGATGATATGGGACGTGAATGTTTAGGATGTTATGGCAGTACCTATCAAACACCAAACCTTGACAAACTTTCAGAAATAGGAGTGAGATTCGACAACTGTTTCTCTCAACCCTTAAGCACACCATCGCGCGTACAACTAATGACAGGTAAATACAATAATAAAAATTACTCCTGCTTTGGGCACTTAAATCAAAAGGAGAAAACCTTTGCCCATTTAGCAAAGGACGCCGGATATACCACTATGATAGCTGGCAAATGGCAATTAGGCAGAAACAGAAATCTGCCTAATCATTTTGGTTTCGATCACTATTGCCTTTGGCAGTTAAGCTATGACAGGATGATAAAAGAAAGATATGCCGCTCCACTAATAGAACAAGATGGAAATATAAAGCTTTACTCAAACAATGAATATGGACCGGATATATTCACTCAATATGTGATTGATTTTATTGAAGAGAACAAAACTAAGCCCTTTTTCATATATTATCCTATGGTATTAGTGCATAATCCATTTTACCCCACTCCTCAAAGTGATGTATGGAAAGATCCCTCCATGCGTGAAGTACGCAATACCGCCAATTTCACAAAGATGGTAGAACATGTGGATAAAAACATAAACATGATATTCAACAAGTTAGAAAATTTAAACTTATTGAACAATACCATTATCATTTTTATTGGAGATAACGGAACAAACCGTAACATAAGAACAACCATGAAAGATGGAACAATAGTAAGGGGTGGGAAGGGGCTAACAATTGATACTGGAGTACGTGTACCTATGATAGTTTATTGGGGAAAAAATAACAATACAAAGCATGAATGTGCAGATATGATAGATTTCACCGATTTTATGCCTACTTTTGCAGAAGCTATGAATATTAAAGTGCCTAAACAATGGGATATAGATGGACAAAGCTTTTTACCTCAAATAAAGGGAGAAAAAGGTAAGTCTCGCGAATGGGTATTCTGTCATTATGATTCAAGATTTAACGCGTCCGCGAGTAAAAATGCAAAACAATTTTTTAGAGACATGCGATATAAGCTCTATTCCGATGGTAATTTTTACGATACAATAAAAGATCCTAAAGAAACGAATCCTATTGCAAAGGGTAAAGGAAATGCCGAAGCTGAAAAATCAAGAAGAAAACTAGAAAGACTCTTTGCAAATATACCAGCTTGGAAAGTAGGAGATCCTGCAATACCCATGTGTATACTACCAGAATTTCCTTTATTACAAACCCCTAAAAACATAAGTCTAGAGCAAATATTACACTCATATTAAAAAAACATGCATAAACTAATCACCCTTTCATCCGCATTACTTGCGACAGCAGCCGTAAGAGCACAATCTCCCAATGTAATATTTATATTGGCGGACGATTTAGGATATGGAGACATCTCAGCGTTCAATCCAGAATCTAAGATTCCTACTCCTAACATTGATAATCTAACTCAAGATGGGATTACTTTTACAGATGCCCACTCCTCTTCCGCCTTGTCAACACCGTCACGATATTCCATTCTCACCGGAAGATACCCTTGGCGAACAAAATTAAAAGAAGGTGTACTCGACGGTTACTCGCCTGCTATGATTACACCCGACCGTCGGACAATCGCCCAAATGTTTTCTGAAAATGGCTACAATACCGCCTGTATTGGAAAATGGCATTTAGGCTGGGATTGGGGATATCCTCAAAATGCGAAAAATAAGAAAGATGTAGACTTTTCATTACCTATAAAAAATGGTCCCACAGACCGAGGATTCGACTATTTTTATGGTATACCTTCTTCTCTTGACATAGCTCCTTATGTTTATGTAGAAAACAATAAAGTAACTGCTCTTCCCGACCATATCATTGAACCGCAGAAGGGACTCGGTTTAATGCACGGAGGAGTGGCAGGAGCCGGCTTTGATCCACAGGATTGTCTACCAAACATAATACGTCATAGTATAGACTATATTGACAAACAGCGTAACAGTAAAAAACCATTCTTCCTATATTTGCCTATTACAGCACCACACACACCAGTGTTGCCGTCAGACAAATATAAAGGTAAAACAACAATAGGAGCCTACGGAGATTTTGTAGTCATGATAGATGATATGGTACAACAAATCGTGGAAACATTGAAGAAAAATAACCAATTGGATAATACTATCATTATTTTTACTTCTGATAATGGCTGTGCTCCTTATATCGGCGTAAAAGAAATGGAAAAGCAAGGTCATTTTCCCAGTTATATTTACAGAGGATATAAAACAGATATTTACGAAGGAGGACACAGAATTCCTCTAATAGTATCTTGGAAAGGGAAGTTCTCGAATAAAATAAGTAATTCCCTTGTTTCTCTTACCGATTTCTATGCGACCTTTGCACAAATGGTCAATCATAAACTAAAAACTGAAGAGGCTGTAGATAGTTACAGTATGTGGCCTATATTAAGTAAAGAAGGGACTTCTACCCGAAAGGACCTTATTTATGAATCAGGGAAAGGATATTTGTCTCTACGCACACCACAACTTAAACTAGTTTTTAATGGAGGTTCAGGCGGATGGGGATACCCCAATAAGCCTGCTGATTTGGCCCAACTACCTCCAATGCAGCTATTTGATCTTGAAAAAGACCCATCAGAGAAAGAAAATATTATCCATGATAAACGCTATAAACAGGAAGTAAAAGAAATGACACGACTCATCAGAAAGTATGTAAAGGAAGGACGTTCCACACCAGGAACAGAAGTAGCGAATGATACTGAAGACAAGTGGAAGCAAGTAAATATTTTTATGCAATAATCATTTATAAAATAATAAAATCATGCATTACTTATTAGTGAATATTATTTGTGCATTAACTTTATCGAATGCCAGTCCCGACGTAGAAAGAGCACAGCAGACCCTAGATTCTCTTTACCAAAACTATGCAGCACCCAACACGTGTCTGTTACGTGAGAACTATCCTTTTAACCAAGACAATAAGGCAACTTATCTGGCATCAGAAGAACAAGCAAAAAGACGCAATGAATATTCCTACCTTTGGCCGTATTCGGGCACATTCTCTGCAGTAAATGCATTACTGGAGAGCACTGGAAATAAGAAGTATAAAAAGCTTCTGGAAAACAAAGTACTACCAGGATTGGAAGAATACTTCGACACACGAAGAGAACCATTCGCTTACTCATCTTATATCAGCAGTCAACCTCTCTCCGATCGTTTTTATGATGACAACGTCTGGTTAGGTATCGATTTTACCGATTCTTATCGTATGACAGGAAAACAAGCTTATCTGGAGAAAGCTAAACTAATATGGAAGTTTATCCTTAGTGGTAAAGATGACGTACTTGGCGGAGGAATCTACTGGTGCGAACAAAAGAAGGAATCTAAAAATACTTGTTCTAATGCGCCGGGAGCCGTATTCGCTCTCAAGCTATTTCAGGCTACTCAAGATGACGCCTATTTAAAACAAGGAAAAGACTTATACGAGTGGACTAAAAAGAACCTGGAAGATCCAAAGGATCATCTATACTTTGACAACATCGCACTCAATAAGAAAATCGGTCGTGCCAAATTTGCCTACAACAGCGGGCAAATGATGCAAGCAGCTGCCCTACTCTACCAAATTACAAAACAGAGAAATTATCTGGAAGATGCTCAAAATATAGCAGAAGCATGTCATAAACACTTTTTCACTCATTTTACCTCTCCAAACGGGCAAACATTTCAATTACTGAAAAAAGGAAATATCTGGTTCACAGCAGTTATGCTTAGAGGCTTTATTGAACTTTATCAAATAGACCATAACAAGACCTATCTAACCGATTTCCAGAAAAGTCTTGATTACGCATGGCATCATGCCAGAGATGAACGGGGACTGTTCCATACAGATTGGAGTGGCACGGATAAAAACGAGAAAAAATGGCTCTTGACACAAGCTGCTTTCATAGAAATGTATGGAAGACTAGGCGGAATCGATTTGCAATAATCACTTTTAATAACCCTATTAAAACAATAGAGATATGAAGAAAAGAAACATCGGAATATGCATTATCACAACTACCCTATTAATGGGAGGCCATGCTAAAGCTACAGAACTTATCCTAGCTAAGGATCATACCAATGTGGTTAATCAAGCAGCTGAAATTGCCGCTTATAAAAGTAATCGTCCACCCGTAAACAAGCGTCTTTTTACATCAAAAGCCGTGGAAGCAGAAATCATCAGGGTGAAAAAGTTACTTACTAATCAAAAATTGGCATGGATGTTCGAGAATTGTTTTCCAAATACCCTCGAAACGACAGTCCATTATCGCACAACAAATGGCAAACCTGATACTTTTGTTTATACAGGTGATATTCATGCCATGTGGCTACGTGACTCCGGAGCACAGGTTTGGCCTTATATACAACTGGCCAGTAAAGATCCGGAATTGAAGAAAATGCTCGAAGGAGTGATCCGCAGACAATTTAAATGTATTAATATTGATCCGTACGCCAATGCTTTCAATGACGGAGCTGTGGGAGGAGAATGGATGTCCGACCTGACCGACATGAAACCTGAATTACATGAAAGAAAATGGGAAATAGATTCTCTATGTTACCCACTACGTCTGGCCTACCAATATTGGAAAGAGACCGGTGATGCCAGTATTTTTGATAGTGAATGGATACAAGCCATCACCAACATCCTGTCTACTTTTAAGGAGCAACAACGTAAGGAGGGAGTAGGACCTTATAAATTTCAACGCAAAACGGAACGTGCACTCGATACATTAAACAACAACGGTTTAGGTGCTCCTGTGAATCCTGTCGGACTAATTGTTTCAGCCTTCCGTCCATCTGACGATGCTACAACCTTGCAATTTCTCGTGCCGTCTAATTTCTTTGCTGTTTCTTCGTTAAAGAAAGCTGCTGAAATTCTGAATACTGTAAATCAAAATGCAGAAATGGCAAAACAATGTACAGATCTGGCAAAAGAAGTAGAGACTGCACTAAAAAAATATGCAACTTACAATCACCCTAAATATGGTACAATTTATGCTTTTGAGGTAGATGGTTTCGGAAATCATTTTTTAATGGATGATGCTAATGTACCAAGTTTATTGGCAATGCCTTATCTTGGCGATGTAGATATTAACGATCCTATCTATCAGAATACACGCCGTTTTGTATGGAGCAAGGATAATCCTTATTTCTTCAAAGGAAAAGCAGGAGAAGGAATTGGTGGTCCTCACATCGGCTATGACATGGTATGGCCTATGAGTATCATGATGAAAGCATTTACCAGTCAGGACGACCAGGAGATCAAGGAGTGTGTAAAAATGCTAATCAACACAGACGCAGGGACAGGCTTTATGCATGAATCTTTTCACAAAGATGATCCCAATAACTTCACCCGTGCTTGGTTTGCATGGCAAAATACCTTGTTCGGCGAACTAATTTTAAAGTTAATAAATGAAGGAAAAACTGATTTATTGAACAGCATCTAATAAAGCTGATTTATACAATTTTTCATTCAGGGCACTCTTCCATCAGAAGATGTGCCCTTTTTTAACACGTAAATTACTATTAACTTTGGCTAATTATCGCAAAGGAATTACCACATCTTCGGGTAATTCTTATCTTTGCAGTATACGATTCAAGGCAAAGAAACTATGTATAAAAACCTGTTAAGCTGGCTTACTGTTTTATTAGTGCTCCCATCATGTTCCGGCACATCACCTGCTATATCTGTGGTATGTGAAGAAAACAACGTAGGAAACTGTATTATCAAATGGGAAACAGCACCAATATTAAAAGGGCAGGTAAAAGTATACACTTCCACTTCTCCTGAAACTATTCCGGAAAATTCTCCCATTGCAATAACCAACATTTCCAGTGGTAAAATGACCATCGTAACCAATGATCCGTCCCAACGCTATTACTACTTGATGGTATTTAATAACAAATACCGAATCAAAGTGGCTACCCGCAACATTAATATCCCCGGCATACAGAATTTCCGTGATTTAGGAGGATATGAATCTGCCGGTACTGGCAAATCTCTTCGCTGGGGAATGATATACCGTTCCGCACAAATAGACAGCATTCCTCCCTGCTCACGCCAGGAACTTAAGAATATGGGGATACGGACAATCATAGACTTACGTTCTGAAAATGAACGCCACAACTACCCGCAATTGCATGATGATGAATTTAATATCATACATATCCCTATTCTCACAGGGAACATGGAAGAAATTCTGCAAGGAATTCAGGAAGAGAAGATAAAAAGTGACACTATTTATCGTTTGGTAGAACAAATGAATCGGGAATTAGTTATAAACTACCAAAAGGAATTCAAAAAGCTGTTCACCGTCCTTCTCGACCGTACTCATTATCCGGTTGTGATTCATTGTACATCCGGGAAAGGGCGTACAGGGGTCGTTTCCGCCTTATTGCTTGCCGCTCTTGGAGTCAACGAAGACGTCATTATGGAAGACTATCGTTTGAGTAATGACTATTTTAATATTCCCAAAGCTTCTCAATATGCATATAAGTTATCGGTCAATTCGCAAGAAGCCATTACAACCATCTACTCTGCAAAAGAAGATTTCCTGAACGCTGCCAAAGAACAGATTGAGGCTGAATACGGGAGCGTACAGACCTATCTGAAAAAGGGAATCGGACTTTCTGCAGAAGAAATTGAACAGTTACGCAGCATCTTATTAACTGATAATTAATAGTTGATAAGTGATAAAATAGGGTGGCGTCTATAATAATTATCTACTATCAATCATTCATTATCAACTAAATTAACTATCTTTGCAGCCGAAATAAAAGATATACAGAGATTTAATGAAGACATTTGAAGAGCTTGGCGTTTCTCCGGAGATACGTAGAGCAATTGAAGAAATGGGATACGAGAATCCCATGCCGGTACAAGAAGAAGTGATTCCGTACCTTTTAGGAGAAAATAATGATGTAGTAGCTCTTGCACAGACAGGAACAGGTAAAACAGCCGCATTCGGTTTGCCCTTGCTCCAACAGATTGACGTAAAAAACAGAATTCCACAATCGCTTATCCTCTGCCCTACCCGCGAGCTTTGTCTCCAGATAGCAGGAGATTTGAATGACTATTCCAAATATATTGACGGACTAAAAGTATTACCTGTATATGGTGGTTCTTCTATTGACAGCCAGATACGCAGCCTCAAACGAGGAGTACACATCATTGTAGCTACACCCGGACGCCTGTTGGACCTGATGGAACGCAAAACCGTTTCCTTGTCTACCATCCACAATGTAGTAATGGATGAAGCGGACGAAATGCTTAATATGGGGTTCACAGAAAGCATCAACGCCATTCTGGCTGATGTACCGCAGGAACGCAACACTCTATTGTTTTCCGCAACAATGAGTCCGGAAATCGCACGCATTTCCAAAAATTACCTGCGCAATGCGAAAGAAATCACTATTGGCCGTAAGAATGAAAGTACCAACAACGTTAAACACGTTGTTTATACCGTACAGGCTAAAGACAAATACGAAGCTTTAAAGCGTATCGTCGATTACTACCCACAAATATACGGTATCATTTTCTGCCGTACCCGTAAAGAGACTCAGGAAATTGCAGACAAATTAATGCAAGAAGGCTACAATGCCGATTCTTTGCATGGTGAGCTTTCTCAAGCACAACGGGATGCTGTTATGCAGAAATTCCGCATCCGCAACTTGCAACTGCTCGTGGCAACTGACGTGGCTGCCCGCGGACTTGATGTAGACGATCTGACGCATGTTATCAATTACGGATTACCAGACGATACAGAGAGTTATACACATCGCAGCGGACGTACAGGACGTGCCGGAAAGACAGGAACTTCCATAGCCATCATCAATCTTCGTGAAAAAGGAAAGATGAGAGATATCGAACGGATTATCAGCAAAAAATTCATTGTCGGAGAAATGCCAACAGCAGCAGGAATCTGTCAGAAGCAGCTGATTAAGGTTATTGATGATCTCGAAAAAGTAAAAGTAAACGAGGAAGAGATTGCTGACTTTATGCCGGAAATCTATCGTAAACTGGAATGGTTGAGCAAAGAGGACCTGATTAAACGAATGGTTTCTCACGAATTCAACCGTTTCGCCGAGTATTATCGCAACCGTGCAGAAATAGAAGTACCGACTGACATCAGAGGAGAACGTACCGGACGGGGTGACCGCAAAGAAGGTGGTTTCGAAAAAAGAAGCCGCCAAGCTGCACCGGGCTTTAACCGCCTGTTTATCAATTTGGGTAAAACAGACAGTTTCTTCCCTAGCGATCTTATCGGACTACTAAATAGTAACACAAGAGGACGTATCGAGTTGGGACGTATTGACCTAATGCAGAACTATTCTTTCTTTGAAGTGCCGGAAAAGGAAGCGACAAATGTAATCAAGGCGCTGAATAGGGCTAAATGGAACGGACGCAAGGTAGTTGTTGAGATTGCCGGTGCCGGTGAAGAAAACGGAAAAGGACGTGAAAACGGTTCAAATGAGCGCAAGGGAGGTAAACGATTCGGCGGCAAAAGCGACGAACGTGCACCGCGCTATGAAAATAAGGATAGAAAACCGAAAGATGCTTCTGCAAAAGACTCAAAGTCAACAAAAAAAGATAAGCCTAGTCGTGCTGAGCGAGGATACTCTGATGCTCGCGGTCCGAAAAAGAAAGATGACTGGCAAGAGTTTTTTAAAGATAAAGAACCTGACTTCAGCGAAGAAGGATGGGCACGTAGAAAACCTAAGAAGAAATAAATATGAAGCAAGCATAATCCGTAGATTTGTACATTATTAGTCAGAGGTCTTTATGTTACAACTAATTACCATCTTGACATTCTAATGAGAAGGAACAACATTATCCCTATTCTATCTTATTGAAAAAAGACAACTGTTCATACAGAATCTACTTTTGTGTTTCTAATAAACTTTCTTATCGTTTTTAATAAACGGTATTCCTATTTATTAAAAACGATAAGAAGTATATCTACTGCAAACAATTCAATTTTATACAACAAAAAAGGTTGCAAACTCATCAAAAGTCTGCAACCTTTAGTATATAATAAATTTCCTCTTCTTCTAAAGAGAGGTAAATCGTCGGCAACTCTGTTCTAATATTATACTATTCATACACATAATTTCCAATCAATAAGTTTCTTTTCTGATCACAAAGATACAAAATAAAAAGTCGTTTGTCAAGTTCTTATTTCAAAACACTCCATCTATTAGTTATAAAGCAGCTATACAAAAGCACGAAATTGGGACAAACCTCTCTATTGTAACGTGATCTATCCATTCTGCGATTATAGCAAAGGAGTGCAGTGGCCCAATGTCATCCAGCCTCGTCCGGCAGATTATACTTTCGCTTCCATGCCCAATCCGGTAGGTAGCTATCGGAAGGATTTCACTCTGCCCGATTCATGGAAGGAGAGAGAGATTCATCCGTTTCAATGGTGTAGAAGCTGTTTTTTACATCTGGGTAAACAGCAACCAGGATTACCAATCGAAAGACATTCAATAAACAGCTCTCTTTATAGGTAATTCCAAGATATGTTTTCCTGCTTCCAAATTTACTGCACGCTCTCCTTTCACATTGTCGGGTGCATAAAAGGTAGCAGTGCTATTTGCCGGAACAGTTACATGATAGACAATACGGTTCTTTTTACGTTCCCATTTAGAGCAGATTTCCCCATAAGGTGATTGATATCTGGCTTCGAGCTCATTTAATCCACTGGGGAAATTAGGCCGAAGGAGAATATGTTTGAATCCGGGATTTTCGGGGTCAGGGAAGATTCCACCCAATCCTTTATAAAACCACCCTCCAATTTCTCCGAACATCATGTGATTGTCTGATATGTCACGTGTGGCATTCAAATCCCAGTTCTCCAGTAATGTGGTAGCACCATTGGCAATCCAGCAACCCCATGATGGATAAGTGTCTTGTGCAGCTAATTTATAAGCCGTTTCGGCTTCACCGTTCTCACTTAACGCATTCAATATAGCTTTTGCTCCCAACACACCTACATCCAAATGAAAGCCGGCTGCTTCCACCTGTTTTGCCAGATTCCGGGCTACTTTTCTCTTCAACTCTTCGGGAACAATGCCCCATTGCAAAGGAACGCTCTGTTCCGTCTGAACGCCGCTACCATAAATGCCCGTTTCTCTATTCAGAAACTTGTCATTAATCGCGTTCTTTATCTTATTGGCAAGAGCAGAATAATATTTATAGTCTTCCGTTTTATTAAACATCTTTGCGGCATTGGCAAGTATTTTGGTGTCCACATAGAAATAGACAGAAGAGGTCAGTTCCTTGGAAGAATGTGATTTAACAGGCACCCAGTCTCCTCTTCCCCATGAGGTCAATCCGGTCGGACTGGTGCGATCCACATAGTCTACATATCGCTTTATATTTTCATAACAGTCTGCCAACAGTTTATGATCGCCATAAAACATATAAATATTCCATGGAATAAGGGCAATAGTGCTTGTCCAATCCAGTCCATTATCCGTACCATATCCCCAGCCTCCTGTAGGGATAATATCGGGAAGTACACCATTAGGCTGTTGCTCATCTCTATGGTCGGCAAGCCATTTCTCATAAACAGTGATACCGTCATAATTGTATAATGCCGTTTCAATAGCAAAATGACCGTCGCCTGTCCATCCGTTCTTCTCACGCTGGGGACAGTCGGTGGGATACCCCATCAAGTTGGACAAATAGGCATTATTTGTAGCCCACCAAAGACGGTTGATAAGTGCGTTCGAAGTATGAATCATCCCTTTCTGCGGAACATCACTATGCACAAAGTAAGCTGTCAGATTATTCTCATTCAATACAAGGGGGTTAGTGCTTGTTACTTCCACGTATCTGAAACCTTTATAATTGAATCGTGCCATAAATTCATCCTCTCCCTTTCCACTCAAAACGAGGATGTCCGTTTGAAAAGGATCGGAGTTGTCTACCGGGCGGTGATACACATCAATATTTGACGTATTCACTCGTCCGTTGTCATACAACCGCTCACCATGTTTCAGTCTCACTACAGTTCCCTCTTCCCCGGACACTTTAATGCGGGTGACTCCTGCCATATTGCGGGCAAAATCGAATACATACGTTGTGTCATTAAGTTTCTTCCAGGTTTTTACGGGGATCGTTTCTACTGCACGAATCGGCTGCACTTGTTGTGACACCACATTCTGTGAAGGAACAGCCCTATATCCTACTCCATTCCATTTAGAATCGTCAAAGTTCACGGTATTCCAGCCTTTCTGTTCCAAACGGGCGTCGTAATGCTCGGCTGTATAAATGCTATTAAAGATCAATGCGCCGGATGAAGTTTTCCAGTCCCGCTCCGTAGAAACGACTTCAACAGAACCATCCTCATAAGTAATCCGCACATCCATACAGAAAGCAGGACGGTTACGCCAAGGTGCACGATGAAAGTCCCACACGGCCATTGACTGATGATTATACCATCCATTGCCCAGCAACACACCAATCGCATTTTTCCCTTTCTGTATTTGGGAAGTAATATCATAAGTAACGTAGAAATTACGCCTGTCAAACCGGGTATATAGCGGGTCCAGCCGATGGTTTCCAATCTTCTCACCATTGATATACAGTTCATACAAACCTGCTACGGCAATATATGCCCTTGCCGACCATATCTTCTTTCGTGCATCAAACACTTTCCGGAAATAGGGAGCAGGACGGTAATTAATATCTTTGTTATCGCTAATCCAAGCCCCTTGCCAGTGTTCCATCCCCATCATGCCCGTTTCGAAACTATTAATAGCCGAAGAAGATTTCACTCCATCCTTATCCCATACATTCACTCTCCAATAATACTTGGTAAAAGGACGAAGTTCCTGTCCGGAATAGGTAATCAGAATCTGTTCGGAGTCCTTTTTGCCCGAATCCCAGATAGTTCCCTTCCCTGCAATCAATTCAAGAGAGTCTTTGTCTACGATGACTTGACAGGCTGTTTGCCGTGCTCCTTTTCGAGCATCATTCAGCATCCATGATAACCGGGGAGCAGGATTATCTATTCCCAAGGGATTCACCAAATAATCACAAACCAGATTCACTGGTTTACAGCTGCCTGACTCTTGTGAAAATGCTGCTTGCAGCATTAAAAATAGTAATCCCGGTAATAGTGTCAATCGTTTCATTTTATCCAAAAATTAGTTTGTATTTTCTTTCAATCGGATGCCATATTTACATCGCGTGCTAATTTACGAAAAATATTGTATGGACGCTTTATCTACTTGCCTCAAAAAAGCTATATCTTTGCGGCCCGAATATATACTTGACTATGAATAAAGTTAATGGTTTACTATATGGGCTGCTTTCATCGGCTTCTTTTGGACTTATCCCTCTATTTACCATTCCTGCCATGCAAGCAGGGATGCAATTTGAATCGATACTTTTCTATCGTTTCCTGTTTGCCTGTCTGGCGTTAGGCGGAATCTTATTGGTGAATGGTCAATCATTTCGCATCAAGAGGCAGGACATTCCTTCCCTGTTTCTTCTTGCGCTTCTTTATTTAATGTCTGCCGTATTCCTGTTCTGGGGATATAAGTTTATGGCTAGCGGAGTTGCCACCACTATTCATTTCATGTATCCGGTGCTTACCACGTTAATCATGATGCTCTTCTTTAAAGAAAAGAAGTCCGGCTGGCGGATCGCTGCCATTGCATCCGCAGTGGCAGGAGTTTATTTCTTATCCGGCGGAGATACAAAAACGGGAAGCTTTTCTTTCCTGGGACTTTTCATTGTTCTTCTGTCGGCACTCGGATATGCGCTTTATCTCGTCACAATGAGCCAACTAAAAATTGGACAGATGAAGGGGCTACTGCTTACTTTCTACGTATTCCTTTTCGGAGGTATTCTCCTTTTTATCGGAACGGAAACCATCAGCCAGCTTCAACCCATCAGCAAATGGCATACTGCCGGCAACTTGATTCTATTAGCTTTAATCCCTACCGTAGTTTCTAATCTTGCTCTAGTAAGAGCCGTAAAAAGCATCGGCTCCACACTCACCTCTGTGTTGGGAGCTATGGAGCCGGTAACTGCTGTATGTGTAGGTATCTTTCTTTTCGGGGAAGCCTTCACCACAAGCATTGGTGTAGGTATTGCACTGATTATCGCTGCCGTAATCGTTATTATATTAAAACGATAAAAAATGCGGTTTCATCGGAATATTTACTTCATCGACCCATTTTTAATTCCTGAATAAGATGGGCTGCCTTACCGTATTTCTCTATGATAAAGAGCATATACCGCACATCTACCCCGATGCAACGCTGCAAATCTGGTTCGAATACGATATCACTGCTCATTGCTTCCCAGTTGCCATCAAAAGCCAAGCCTAGTAATTCTCCTTTGGCATTAAACATGGCACTGCCGGAATTACCGCCTGTAATGTCATTGTTGGAGATAAAACAAACATTCATATCTCCCTGCGCATTGGCATATCTTCCGAAATCACCGGAAGAAAGCAAACTCAACAACTCCGGCTGAACGGCAAAGTCAATATCACCCGCATGTTCCTTCACTTTCTCAAAAATGCCTTTCACGGTTGTGTAGTAATCATAAGTGGCTCCATCAAAAGGAGTATATCCTCCAACCGTTCCGAAACTAAGCCGCATGGTAGAGTTGGCATCCGGATAAAAATTACGATCAGCATACATCCGGCGCATGGCTGCATTGAACAAACGCTCCCCCTCCTCTATCTGCTCGGAAGCCTCGGAAATGCTTTGATTCATCTCATAATACTTCACAATCAAATCCAGACTTAAGGAAACAACCGGATCCTCTATGAGATTATAAGTAGTATCTCGCTCCAGAAAGCGTTTTAAGCCTTTAGGAGACGTTATATTGGAAGTTGCATACAAAGAGTCTACATAGGTCTGAATATTCCCGTTGTAGAGCGTATCTATCTTCTCATACATAGCAGGCAGAAACTTTTTATCCACTTTCGACTGATACTCTTTGAGCATGGCAGCAAAAACCTCCTTATCAATGGAAAGATCGAGATTATCATACTTCTCCAGTAACTTTTTCATGCGGGTTATCACCAACTTCTCTTCCGCCTCAAAGTCGAAATTGAGAATTTCAAGAGCGAGCTGCACTAACTCGGGACCATTTATAAACGATTCACCGAAATAAGCCAACGCACGATTGGTTTCACGGCGATTACTATAACTCAACTCTAAAGAAGAAAATAAACGAATCAGTTTCTCTCTCTCTTCCGGATGAGACTGAATCCAGTTACGAAGCTCTGCTTCAGCCACCCACTTCTTTTCCAACACTTTCAAATGCTTGATGGCTTTATTCGTTCCGATGCTATTCTTCCAATAATTGGAGCTTTCATCGTATTTTGAAGCATACTTAATGCGAATATCCGGACGACGGTCCATCTCCCGTTTCCAGATGGTTTGTTTCACTCCCCGTACATCAATCATTGCCTGATTGATTCCATTCATCATCTCTTCGATACCATACGAGGAAAGGTAACGTTCCGTACTGCCCGGATAGCCAAGCGTCATGCAGAAAGAACCTTCTTTGTATCCATCCAAAGAAATGGGTGCTACATATTCGGGATGATAAGGGACGTTTTCAGGAGAATAATCCGCCGGACCATTCTTGGTATTAGCATAGATACGAAATACGCTGAAATCGCCCGTATGACGCGGCCACATCCAATTATCCGTATCCCATCCGAACTTCCCGACAGAAGAAGGAGGTGCAAAAACCAGGCGGACATCATTATAATCACGATAAACAGATAGCCAGAATTCATTCCCTGCATAATAAGCATCTACAATACCAGTCAATGTAGAATCCTTTTCGGAGACTTCCATACTGATTACATTCATAATCGAATCAACAGCCACACGGCGTTCTGTTTCCGTTTTAGCATGCCGGGCGGCAGACAATACGCGTTTAGTAACATCTTCCGTACGAAGCAGGAAACGAACATACAATTCCGGATTCGGCAGTTCTTCCTCAAGACTACGTGCAAAGAAACCATCTTTCAGATAATCATGTTCCACTGAAGAATGTTGCTGAATACTGCTAAAGCCACAATGATGATTAGTAAACACCAGACCGTCTTCAGAAACCACCACTCCTGAACAGAAGCCTCCAAAACTGACAACAGCATCTGCCAGACATGGTTTCTTCGGATCATATATTTTATTCACAGGCATCTGCAAACCAAGTTCTTTCATTACCCGGTCAGTCTGTTTATTCTTTCGGAGATTTCCCAACAACCACATTCCCTCATCGGCAAATACATTCGACAGACAGAGAGAAAAGACTATCAAGACGGTTAGTCTGAACTTCATATTATTATTTTTAGATTCATTATTCTGTAATCAGCCTCAACTTCTTCGTTCCTACGCGGGCTTTCAGCCATTCGCTGATTTTCTCTTTTTCAGCAACAGACGGATTCCAGTCTTTGAAGACATATCCTTCTCTTTTTGGTGTGCCCTTGAATGCAGGTGTATCGACTCCCGACAAAAGATTTCCGTATACCTGATCTGCAAAGATTACTTCTTCATCCACTCCGTCCGTATATCTGACGGTGTATTTGGTCTCCTCATCGTCTGCGATACCATTATTATTTTTATCTTCTCCCCATCTTGCTACATAGGTCGCATTTCCTGTTACTGTTGCAGCAACAGCCGGATTCCAGCCTTTGAAGACATATCCTTCTCTTGTCGGTGTTCCCTCAAATGCAGGTGTAGCCACTCCTGACAGAAGATTTCCGTATACCTGATCCGCAAAGACTTCTTCTCCGTCTACTCCGTCTGTATACGTAACCGTATATTTCGTTTCTTCGTTATCGTCAATGCCATTATTATTTTTATCTTCTCCCCACGTTGCTACATAGGTCGCATTTCCTGTTACTGTTGCAGCGACTTCTGGATTCCAGCCTTTAAATACATACCCTGTTCTTGTCGGTGTTCCGCCACTGAATGCCGGGGTAGCCACTCCTGACGAAAGATTTTCGTGTACCTCATCTGCGAAGACTTCTTCGTCCTCAACTCCATCTGTGTAAGTAACAGTATAAGCCACGGTCTGCTTGATAGTAAAATGCAGAGTACGCCCTCCCCAATTGCTGGCATAGGTCCAACCTATGGACGAATTTAATCTGCTGAACTGATAGATCAGATCAATATCAAACGTAGCTGTTCCGTTCGTCACACCATCGGTTGTCACCACCGTCTGATAACATTTATACGTTCCCGGCCAGCCCGAAAGCGTGCTTGATCCTTCACTGCCTTCAATCCCCTCAAGGATATGGTTGGGATCGTTAATATTGTAAACGTAATATTTATAGGCTGAAGGAATGATCTGATAGGTATTATTGCCATACTGCCACTGGATAAGTGGTAACACCGGATGCGTCAACCTGGTTTTACTTTCTGTTGCACTACCGTTGACATTAACTTCACCGTAGTAAAGATTATCAGCACACGTTAGTTCCTCATCAGATCTGGTAATTGTTACATTGCCACTAACATCAATAATATTTGCTGCCAATGCAGTTGTTGGAAACATGGAAATTATCATACACAACAACACGAACAGCGAAAGGAATTGCTTTTTCATCTTCTTCATAAGAAAACCTCCATATTCAAATTTACAGGTTAAGGATGGCCCTGTATAGCCAGTGAAAAGTTACTTCAGACCAATGGTCTGAATGGAAAGCATGCTCAACAAATTCACTTCAAAAACTTCAAAAACTTGCGTTTCATCTCTCCTTTCACATCAAATTATACTTCCCCTCAAAACGAACTTATCACTACACATTATATATTTTATGCCAAAAAACGTAATTTTTCAATAGAATCGGTCAAAATTTGACAAAAATCTAAATATATAACATACAAAAACACAAAAAACTTTTCATTGTATCTATAAAAAAACATCTCCCCTTACACTTGAAATCCATACTCTTCTAGTATAAAATAATTGCGTTAATTATTTAACAGAATACACAGGAATGAGGAATTTACATATGGAAAACCATTTTAATACTCCGGCTGAAGTAGTAGATCTGAGTATCAAAGCATGTGAGAACAAAACAAAACTCCCTGTCGGGAAAATGATCCTTCTCGGTATTATGGCAGGGGTTTTTATCGCACTGGGCGGTGCTACAAGCAGCACAGCGGCACACGCAGTAGAAAATGTCGGAGTGGCAAGAGCATTGGCAGGTGTGATCTTTCCGGTCGGATTGATGCTGATCGTATTCTTAGGTGGAGAACTTTTTACCGGAAACTGTCTGATCATTATGGACGTATTTGACAAACGGGTAACCTGGGCCGGACTGTTCCGTGACCTTTTCATCGTATTTTTCAGCAATTTGATCGGTGCCCTCTGCGTGGACGTACTGATCGTTTTCAGCGGAAACTTAAATTACTCCGGTGGTCTTCTCGGTGCTTATACGATCAAAGTTGCTGTCAGCAAGATCGCGATCTCACCGGTACAGGGCATCACCTCCGGTATTTTGTGTAACATTCTTGTCTGCCTTGCAGTACTGATGGCGACTTCTGCACGTGATATTGCCGGAAAGGTATGGGCGATCTTCTTCCCGATCTGTGCTTTCGTTGTAGGCGGTTTTGAACACTGCGTTGCCAATATGTTCTATATTCCTGCCGGTATCATGGCTGCCATGAACCCGGATTATGTGGCAAAAGCAAAGGACGCTTACGGACTGACCGCAGAACAGATTGCTACACTGACACCTCTGCACAGCCTGCAGAATTTTATCCCGGTTACTTTGGGAAATATGATCGGTGGTATGTTGTGCGTCGGACTTCCGCTCTACCTGATCTACAAGAAAAAATGGAATTAATTTAGAAATAAATTACTGGATTTAGAAATAGAAATGGAAAAGGAGAATCTCTCACGAAACCCTTGTGAGCAGATTCTCCTTTTCTGTTGCACGATATTGAGCAGGCTGTCATCTGCTCAATTTGTATTCATCCCTTTACAGTCCGAACAGTTTCAATAACTTCTCCACGAAATTCAATTTTTCTCCGATACAAAAGACTCCGTCATCCAGACTTACGATTCCTTCATACAGATCCGAAGTTCCTTTCGTGTGCAAATACGGACAAATCTTTCAATTTGATGGTCAAATATGGTATAATAAAATGATATCGGGGTCAAAAGCCCACGACTTTGATGCCTTTACGTTTGTGATCGATTATGTAGAGGAGAATGCATTCTTTCTCTGTAATTTTTATTATTACTCTGAATATTTTGCTCCCCGCAGTACTTACTGCTGAAAGGTTATAATGGAAAAAATCAGTATTATCGTACCAATATACAACGTTGCACCTTATTTACCGGCATGTTTAGATTCTATTATTCATCAGACTTATCTTAACCTTGAAATTATTTTAGTTGATGACGGATCAACCGATTCCAGTAATAAGATCTGCGAACAATACAAGACTGTCGATCCAAGGATTCAGGTGATCCATCAGAAAAATCAGGGAGTCTCCACTGCACGAAATGCCGGATTGGCTCTTGCCGCAGGCCATTATATTACTTTTGCAGATGCTGATGACTTGCTTGAGCCATCCCTGCTGGCTGAATGTATAAAAGCAATAGAGACCGGACAGACGGATGTACTGTATCATGGATTTAAAAAGGATGTCTGGAAAAGCGGAAAAGTTTCCTCTTCTCTCAAGGGGATTCCGTCCTTTGAAGGAGTTCTTTCTAAAAATCAGATGAAAGACTACATCCTGGCACAAAAAGGAAATCTGAACGTCAATGTATTCAGCTATATTTTTACCAGAGAATTGATTGCAGATCTCCGGTTCAATCCAGATCTTCCCTATGCAGAGGATGCGGTATTCGTTATGCAGGCACTTTCAAAAGCCCAGACTTATTACTTTTCTGCAAATTGTGATTACCACTATAATGTCCGTGCCGGCTCTGCCGCATACCGCTGGCAGCCGAAACTGGTCGAATGCTACCGGAACAATTTCATGGAGACTCGTCATTTTCTGGAATCTCTGGAACTGACCTCGCGGGAGATGGAAGAGATTATGTCTCAAAAATATGTAGATGGGTA
>OLSF01000899.1_pt1 | contig 28644 bp, 20 predicted proteins | sample 1672301 | NCBI WGS metagenome assembly OLSF01 (sample SAMEA3136669, study PRJEB25190) | human gut metagenome | biome: human gut; feature: human-associated habitat; material: faeces | place: Austria | collected 2013
GAGATAAAAATGTTCCGGAGCTTTGGCGTGGATGCGGTTGGAATGAGTACAGCCTGCGAGGCGGTTGCGGCAAGACATGCGGGAATCCGTGTATGTGGGATTTCCTGTGTGTCAAATATGGCAAGCGGGATTTCAGGAAAAGAACTGAGCCATCAGGAGGTACAGGCTGTTGCAGATCGGAGAAGTGCAGAATTTGAGCGGCTAGTTACGAAAATTATAGAAAAAATGTAAGGAAGTCAGGAACAGTATGATAAAAGTGACGTATTTAGACCACAGCGGTTTTCTGGTAGAATTAGAAGATGCTTATTTTTTATTTGATTATTATAAAGGCAGATTACCGCAGATTGATTTGGAGAAAAAGATGTTTGTGTTTGTAAGCCATGTGCACCATGATCATTATAGAAAGGATATTTTTAATCTAAGAAAGCATTTCAGGGAGATCCGGTATGTTCTGTCATCTGATATCGAGATAAAAGCAGAAAAAGATATCGTTCAGATGCAGCCAAATGAGAAGAAGGAAGTGATGGGAGCAGAGATCAGAACACTTCGATCCACGGATGAGGGAGTAGCCTTTGTTGTTCATTATGCAGGCAAGACGATTTACCATGCTGGGGATCTGAACTGGTGGCACTGGGAAGGGGAACCGGATGAAAAAAATACAGAGATGCGTCGGGCTTATCAGGCAGAAATCAACCGTCTGATGGATGAGAAGATCGATATAGCTTTTGTCCCGGTAGACCCAAGACTGGGAGAACAGTATTGCTGGGGACTTGACTGTTTTATGAAGAGAACAGAAACAAAAGTAGTATTCCCAATGCATTTTTGGGGAAACTACAGTATTTTTAACCGGCTGGCACTGGAAAAATGTGCGAAAGATTATGAAGACCGTATTGTCAGGATTGAAAAGCCGGGGCAGGTATTTCTGTTGGATGAGATGGATGAAAATGACAGGATCCGAGTGAGGTACAGCAGCATTTTACAGCAATAGATAAAAGAAGGAGGAGCGGATAAATGCTTGTAAAAGTTTATACAGATGGTGCAGCAAGGGGAAATCCGGACGGACCGGGAGGTTATGGAGCTGTACTGGAGTATGTGGACGGAAAAGGACAGTTGCATACAAAAGAACTGTCGCAGGGCTATACGAAGACAACGAATAACCGGATGGAACTGATGGCTGTAATCGCAGGACTGGAAGCATTGAACCTGCCATGTACGGTTGAGGTTTATTCGGATTCACAGTATGTGGTGAATGCATTTAACCAGCACTGGGTTGACGGATGGATCAAAAAAGGCTGGAAACGTGGAAAGAATGAACCGGTGAAAAATGTGGATCTTTGGAAAAGGCTTTTGGAAGTGAAAAGCCGACATCAGGTTACTTTCCATTGGGTAAAAGGACATGACGGACATCCTCAAAATGAGAGGTGTGATCTGCTTGCCACTTCGGCAGCGGATGGAGATACACTTTTTGTTGACGAAGGAGTAGGAAAATAGTATAATCAGATACTGTGTTAAGTAAGACAGACAATCGCGGATGAAAGTGCCGAAAGGCAGCAGACGAGGAAAGTCCGGGCTTCATAGGGCAGGATGCCGGATAACGTCCGGTGGAGGTGACTCCAAGGATAGTGCAACAGAAATGAACCGCCAGGCTTTGCCTGGTAAGGGTGGAAGGGCAGTGTAAGAGACTACCGCCCGTCCGGTAACGGACGGGGCATATGTAAACCCCATCCGAAGCAAGACCGAATAGAAAGCAACAGATTTGCCCGATCTGCTTTCAGGTAGGTCGCTTGAGCCTGCCGGCGACGGCAGGACTAGATAGATGACCATTCACGACATAACCCGGCTTATCGTTTTGCTTGCCGGCAAAAGCACTGCGCAGGAGTTTTCCTGGGCAGTGTTTTTCTTATCGTATAGGAAACTTCGTTTCCATACGATAAGAAAAGCTCCGCGGGGATGCGCACTCGGCGCAAGGGTAGATGGTTGCCGAAGCAACCGCACCTCGGCGCGAGAATGTGCCAAGGCACATTCTTTTTTCGAAGGGCAAAAATGCAGGTGGAGAGACAAAAGGGAGGAAGAAGGATGACAGGAATTGTATGTCTGGATCAGGAGGACGGTTTGCTGTTTAACGGCAGAAGACAGAGCCGTGACCGCGTGGTGACAGAGAAAATCCTTTCGATGACGGAAGGAAAGCCCCTTTGGATGAGCGCTTACAGCAGGCGTATTTTCCCGGAGGATGCGCCAGTCTGCGTGGCAGAGGATCTTGTGGGAAAGCTGACAGAGCCTGCAAGGAAAGATGCGGAACAGGTGGAGTCTGCGCAGGAGGAGCTGGAACGGGAGGAAGCTGCACAGAAGGAGCCTTGGCAGCAGCCGGGCGAAGCGGCCTTTTGCCTGATCGAAGAAGCAGTTAATTTGGAAAACGAAATGATCGATGAATGGATCGTTTTTCGATGGAAACGCGTTTATCCGGCGGACGTTTTTTTGAAATTTCCGGCGGATGACTGGGAGAAGGAGCTGATCGAAACCTTTGCAGGCTATTCGCATGAGGAGATCGATCTGGAACGTTATCGGAAAAAAGACAGGGCGAAATTTTAACAGGAAACAGATGAACCTGCGGACAGGACAGAAAATTTCAGGCAAGAGCAGGAAGAGAGATTATGAAAAAAGAGAAATGGAGCAAACGGCATTCCAGCGGTTTTCGAAAATGGCTCATAACAGTGTTGCTGGCGATATCCGTGCTGATGACCGGCTACAGCGTTCTGAAAGAGACTGGGGACGTGCTGCTGGATCAGGCGAAGGCATGGATGGAGGAAGGAATCGATGGGGCGCGGGACGAGGCAGGAGATGACGGTGATGTAGCGTCAGATAAGAAATGCGGCGGCACATCCGCTGCAGAAACGCCAGAGGACGGCTTCTGGGGCACTGAAATCCCCGTCTATCAGGGAAAGGCCTGGATCGAATTAAACAACAACGTTCCGCTTTTTACGAAAAAGGACTACTCGACGAAATCCTTTGAAACCTACGGCGAGCTGGACAGCCTTGGCAGATGTACGACTGCTTATGCAAACGTCGGGCAGGATTTGATGCCGACCAAAGAGCGGGAGAGCATCAGCCAGGTGAAGCCGACCGGCTGGCAGAAGTCGGAATATGACGGAATCGATGGAAAATATCTATATAATCGTTGTCATCTGATCGGTTATCAGCTGACGGCGGAAAATGCAAACGAGAAAAATCTGATTACCGGGACACGTTATTTGAATGTCACCGGGATGCTGCCGTTTGAAAATATGGTGGCGGATTATGTAAATGAAACAAAGGGACATGTCCTGTACCGGGTAACGCCGGTGTTTTATCAGGATGAGCTGGTTGCGCGCGGCGTCAAAATGGAGGGCTGGTCGGTAGAGGATAACGGGGAAGGCGTATGCTTCAACGTGTTTGTATACAATGTACAGCCCGGAATTTCCATCTGTTACGCGGACGGTACGAGCAGCAGGATTGCGCAGGAAGAGACGGCAGATCCTTCGGCGCAGAAAATTTATGGGAACAGGCGCTCGAAAATTTACCATTGTCCCGGACAGGCGGCGTATGAGGAGATGAAGGATTCCCCGAACCTCGTGATTTTCGACAGCGAGGAGCAGGCGCAGGCAGCGGGCTACCGGAAAGCGGTACGCTAAACACAGAATACAAAGCAATATGAGGCAAAAAGATTCCTGTACAGGTGCGTCGAATTGGGCGAATCGTACAGGATTTCTTTTTGTAGTTGTAAAAATTGTCAAAATAGTGTTACAATAAGGATATATGTATCAGAAATGCGCATAAACTGCGCAGGGGAGAGTGGGATCGTGTATCGTATTTTAATAGTAGATGATGAAAAAATCGAGCGGACGGGACTTCGGCTTCTGCTTGGTAAAATGGATCAGAAATTTGAAATTACAGAGGCCGTAAACGGAAAAGAAGCGCTGGAATGGCTTTCCTGTAACCGCGCCGATATTCTGGTGACGGATATCCGTATGCCGTTTGTGGATGGACTGGAGCTGGTGGAGCAGGCAGCGCGGCTTTATCCGGATATGAAAGCCATGGTTTTTTCCGGCTACGGAGAATTTGAATATGCGCGCAGGGCGATGCGCTTTGGAGTAGAGGAATATATTTTGAAGCCGGTAAATCCGACAGAATTTCAGAACGCGATAAAAAAGATTATACGTGTATTGGAAGAGAGCAAACAGGAAAAGAGCCGCAGGCAGACAGAAGGCAGCCTGTTTAAGGAATATATTCTGAATGCGATTTTTAACGGGACGGACGCGGCAGAGCTTGAAAAACGCGCAGCCGGAATTTATCCGATGGATTTTCTGAACAGCTACAAACGTCTGATGCTTCTGGAGGTTAGCGGGGATTTCTTTGAAAATAAGAGCAGTCAGCTTCTGGGGGGACTTAAGCTTGCCGGCTTAAATGCAGACTATCTGAATGTGAGCCCTCAGCAGGGAATCCTTTTATTTAAATCGGAAAGCGACGACTGGAAGGAGACGGCGCGCCGGGTGCTTGGAATTTTGGAGGAGCTGAGCGGCAAGGACGCAAAATGTTACGTTGCGGTTTCCTCCGGCCTCAAGAACAGAAGTCAGCTGGCGGAGCGCTGCAGGGAGACGGAGCTTTTGATGGAAAACCGTTTTTACGGTCTGGACAGCCATATTTTCATGGCGGAATACGATGTGGAATGCGCGGACGACGTGCAGCTGGACGACAACACACTGATCAAGCAGATCCAGCAGGATGTTCGAACGAAGGATATGTTAAGCCTTTCCGAGCATGTGGACAGACTGTTCCACAATTACCGACAGAACGTCGGATTTTCCCAGATTTATGTGAAATTCGTCTTTTCCAGCCTGTTGAAGGTTTTATATGAAGCGATTCCGGGTAAAAACGACAGGGACTTAAATGAAGAAATGGAAATGCTTTACCGGACAGCGGATATCGATGAGATCCGGCGGATCATAGAAAAAAACATTCAGCTTCTGGAGCAGGAGACCCAGACGGACAGTGGCAATATTCATCGGGAGGTAGAAGAGGTCAAGTGCTATATCAATACGCATTACGGGGAAGAGATAAGCATCGAAATGTTGGCAGAGCGCGTTTTTTTGGCTCCCAGTTATCTGAGTACGATTTTTAAAAAGGAAACCGGCCAGAATTTAAGCAAATTTATCAAGATCTGCCGAATGGAAAAAGCACGCGAGATGCTGGAGGGCACGAAGGACAAAATCGTGAGCATCAGCGAAAAGGTAGGATATCCGAATGTTTCCTATTTTTGTCAGAGCTTTCGGGAGTATTATGGGATGACGCCGCAGAAATATCGCGATCAAGGAGAGAATGCAGAACAAGATGAAGAAGCTGTTGCATTGGTTTAACGGAATCAAGCTGCGGTATAAGCTGGCGATCTTTTATTCCCTGTTTTGCTTTTTGCCGGTGATGCTTTTGTTTTGGCTGAGCTTTCTGCAGATGCGAAGTATTATTGACGATAAGGGAAAAATGAACCTGCAGTCCTATCTGCAGCAGTCGGTGTCGTCGATGGACCGAACTCTGGACGGCTATAACAGCCTGTCGGATTATATTGCCTTTGACCGGACGCTGGCAGAGGTATTTTCCATGGAATATGGGACACCCTACGAGCAGTATGAGCAGCTGACACAGAAGGTGGATCCGATCCTGCGGACAGCGAGCTATTTTCATGGCGGGATGCAGCAGATCACGATCTATACGGATAATGGAATGGTCAAGCATGACACGACGGTTGCGCCGGTGTCAGAGATTGAGGAGACGGATTGGTATCAGAAGACATTGGAGCACCCGGGTCTTAACTGGTTTGCAAATTATCAGGAAGAGACACTGTTTTCCGCCCGGAAGCTTGCCTTTTCCGGTGCCAGAGAGGGCGTGAACATCCTGTATATGGATGTGGATTATCAGAAGCTTTTTACGCCGTATGCAGAAACGCTGATCTCAGAATGCGGGCTTTATATTACAGATCAGGATGGTAAGCTGGTCTTTGAGGAAAGCAGATTTTCCGGAAAGAATCAGAACTATGATCTGACGTATTCCGAATTTCTGGAGCAGCGGGATAGGGGCAGTACAGATTATATCATTCTCTGTGAGCAGTCAAATACAACAGGATGGACGGTGTGGCTGTATCAACCGGTTGGACTTGCAGGAGAAGCGATGCGGCCGATCGGAGTGATGGCGGGAGTGACGATCCTGATCTGTATCTTCGCAGCAGTGCTTGCTTATTTTATCACCTCCGGCATGGTGAGCAGCAGGATTGAACGGCTGACGCACTTCATGCAGGAGGTGCAGGAGGGCAGCATGGATATGCAGATGGAGAGCGATGATCGGGATGAAATCGGGATGCTTTACCGTGGCTTTGGCAGCATGATGAAGCGAATACGGACGCTGATCAATGAAGTTTATCTCAGCAAGATCACCCAGAAGGAGGCGGAGCTGAAGGCACTGCAGGCACAGATCAATCCGCATTTTCTGTATAATACGCTGTCTTTGATCAACTGGAAGGCACTGGCGGCAGGAGAAGAGGATATCAGCAGGATGACACTGGCCCTGTCTACCTTTTACCGCACTGCCTTAAACCGCGGGCGGAATGTGCTACAGGTAGAGACTGAGCTGAGTAATACCCGTGCCTATCTGGAAATTCAAAGCATGCTGCATGACGGGGATTTTGATTATGAAATCGAAGCACAGACGGAAATCCTGCAGTGCGAGTCTCTGAATCTGATCCTGCAGCCCCTTGTTGAGAATGCGATCCATCACGGAATCGAAGAAAAAACAGACGGACGAGGTAAAATTACTGTCCGGGGATGGAAAGAAGACAATTGTGTATGGTTTATGGTAGAGGATAACGGTGTCGGGATGGAGCAGGAGGTTGCAGATAAAATCCTGACAATGGAATCCAAGGGCTATGGAGTTCGTAATGTTGATGAACGGATCCGCCTCTGTTATGGAGAAAAATATGCGATGAAGGTAGAAAGTGTTGTCGGCAAAGGTACAAAAATGACAATTCACTTCCCTGCAAGACGGCTTACGGATATACAAAAATCACAAATTTCTTAAAAAAATGATATTATTCTTAAAACTTTGATATAGACGGTTGCTCTTTTGCACTTTATAATGATGTTATCAAATGAACACGAAACACCGAAAAGGTGTGGTGTATAGGAGGAAAAAGCTATGAAATTCAAAAAAGTGACAGCACTGGCGCTTTGCGTAGCAATGTCTGCAACAGCTCTTGCAGGTTGCGGATCTAAAGCAGCTACAACAGACAGCCAGACAGCAGCTCCCGCAGAGAGCGCAGCAGCAGATACTGCAGACACTGCAGATGCAGCAGAAGAAGCTCCTGTTGAGACAAAGGATGTTACCCTGAAGGTTTGGGCACCTCAGGAAGACCAGAACCCGACAGATACTTATGACAAGGGTATGCTGGCTGCAATGTGTGATGCTTTTAATGAAGCACATCCGGAATGGAACATTACATATGAATATGGCGTATGCGGTGAAGACGTTGCAAAAGACGAAGTAACCAAGGACGTTGATGCAGCAGCAGATGTTTACATGTTTGCAAACGACCAGCTGCCGATTCTGGTAGAGGCTGGTGCCATCGCAGAGCTGGGCGGCAAAAACCTGGAAGAGGTTAAGGCGACCAACTCCGAATCTATGATAAACACTGTTACTTATGAGGGCGGTGTATACGGTGTTCCTTATGCATACAACGGCTGGTTCATGTACTATGACAGCAGCAAATTTACAGAAGACGAAGTTAAGGATCTGGATGTTATGTTGGCAAAGGATCTGGGAGATGATGTGACCAATGTATGCTTCCAGCTGAGCAACTCTTGGTATATCCCTTCCTTCTTCTATGGCGTTGGCGGCACAATGTTTGGCCCTGACGGTACAGACGGCTCTGTTCCCTGTGATTTCGATGATGAAAAGGGTCTTGCAGTAACCAATTACCTCATTGACCTTGCTGCAAATCCGAAATTCACAAACCAGGCAAACGAAGAAGCAGGTAAGGCAATCAACCTGTTCACCGAAGGTAAGCTGGGTGCATTCTTTAGCGGCTCCTGGGATCGTGAAGCAATTGAAACTGCTCTGGGCGACAACTTCGCATGTGCACAGCTTCCTTCCTTCAAGGCTGGCGATTATGAAGGCACAATGAAGTCCTATGCAGGTTCCAAGGCAATTGGTGTAAATCCTACCTGCGAGAACATGGACGTTGCAGTTGCACTGGCTGTATATCTTGGCAACGCTGACTGCCAGAAGATCCGTTATGAAGTTCGTGGTGTAGTTCCGCTGGATTCCACCGGTATCGACGATGTAATGTTAAACGCTATTACCGACACTGTAAACAACACTTCTGTTGCTCAGCCTCTGGTTTCTGAGATGAACGGCTGGTGGAGCAACGCAGAAGCATTCGGCAAAGCAATCGTAGCTGGTGAGGTTAACCACGACAATGCACAGGATAAGCTGACCAACTTCATTGCAAACGTAAATGCAGGCGGCTCTCTGGAGTAAGATTCCGGCTTGATTTTAAGGCTTCACCCGATCTTCCGGTGAAGCCTTTCTTTCAGAAACGGACATTTGGGGATGACACAGTGTCTGCCTGAAACTGTATGAGGGAAAGGAAGAATACGATGGCAGCTTTTGGAAAAAAGAAAAAAGCTTCTGAATTTCCGGATGTGATACCGGTATCCGAAGCGATTCGAAAAGGTGATATTTTTACAAAACTGACCTGTCTGATCATGGGCGCGGGCAATCTTGCGAGAAAACAGATCATACAGGGACTTTTGTTCCTGGCAGGAGAACTTGCATATATTCTCTATATGGTTTTCTACGGGGCAAAGGCTCTGCAGAATTTCGTTACGCTGGGTACCGAAACGCAGAAAAAGGTTTTCAATGAAGCGACACAGGTTTATGAGTATGCGACAGGAGATAACTCCCAGCTCTGCCTGCTCTATGGTGTTGTTACGTTCTTTGTGACAATTGGATTTATCCTGCTGTGGCGAGCTGCAATTCGCTCCTCCTATATTGCGCAGAAAGCACAGGAAGCAGGAAAGAAGCCGATTACCTTCGGCCAGATTTTAAAAGACTTGAAAGATAACAGGATGTATCAGCTCTTCCTGCTTTTCCCGTTCCTGGGAATTATATTGTTTACGGTAATGCCTCTGGTATTCATGATCCTGATGGCATTTACCAATTATGACCGTGATCATTTGCCGCCAGGTAAGTTGTTTGACTGGGTAGGCTTCCAGAACTTTGCCAGAGTATTAAATGCAGGCGGAGCACTTGGAGAGACCTTCTGGAGGGTGCTTGGCTGGACGATCATCTGGGCTATTTTTGCAACCTTCTTAAACTATATCTTTGGTATTATCCTGGCGATCATCATCAACCGGGATGGGACGAAGTTCAAAGCCTTCTGGCGTTTTATCTTCGTACTGACCATCGCTGTGCCTCAGTTTGTATCCCTGCTGGTAGTCAATACCATGATCCAGGAGCACGGTGTAATCAATCTGCTGTTAAAGGAACTGTTCGGTGTAGGACCGCTGCCGTTCTTGACCAATGTGACCTGGGCGAGAGTGACAGTTATTGTCATCAACCTCTGGGTCGGCATTCCTTATACGCTGCTTGCAGTAACCGGTATTTTGAAGAATATTCCTGCAGAGCTGTACGAAGCGGCAAGGGTGGACGGCGCAAATGCGTTTGTTACCTTCTTTAAGATCACCATGCCGTACATGATGTTTGTCATGACGCCGAATCTGATTACAACCTTTACAGGGAATATCAATAACTTCAACGTTATTTACCTGTTGACAAACGGCGCGCCGGCCTGCGATACCTATTACCGCGGTACTGCGGGTAAGACGGATCTGCTCGTTACCTGGCTGTACAAGCTGACAATTGATAATAAGGACTATAACCTGGGTGCCGTAATCGGTATCCTGACCTTTGTCCTGATGGCGACGTTGTCTCTGATAACGTACAGACGGACCGGATCCTATAAAAACGAGGAGGGATTCTCATGAAAAACACCAGACAGAATTCAGCAGGCATTAAAAAGAAAGTCACCAATGTGCTTGTGCATTTGTTTCTGACGATCCTTTCCGTGATCTGGGTATTCCCGATTTTCTGGGTAGTCCTGTTATCCTTCAGAGAACAGAAAGGACAGTATATCACATCGTTCTGGCCTAAAAAGTTTACGATGGCAAACTATGTGAAGCTGTTTACAGATACTGCACTGTTCAATTTCCCGAAGTGGTTTTTGAATACGCTGTTTGTAGCAATTTGTTCCTGTATCCTGACAACATTCTTTGTTTTGGCGATTTCCTATTGTCTGTCCAGACTCCGGTTTAAGATCCGTAAGCCTTATATGAATGTTGCCATGATTCTTGGTATGTTCCCCGGCTTTATGTCCATGATCGCCGTTTATTATATCTTAAAGGGCTTTGGACTGACCAAGGGTCCCATGATCTTCCTGGCGTTGATTATGGTATATTCCGGTGGTGCGGGGTTGGGCTTTTACGTATCCAAGGGCTTCTTTGATACGATTCCGAAGGCACTGGATGAAGCTGCAATCGTGGACGGCGCAACGAAATGGGATGTCTTTTCCAAGATCATTATGCCGTTGTCGAAACCGATCATTGTAAGCACGATCATGACTTCCTTCATGGCTCCCTGGCTGGATTTCATCTTCGCAAAGGTAATTGCAGGTGCGGATCCGAGATATTATACGGTTGCGATCGGTCTGTACACGATGCTGACCAAGGAAAATATCGTAAATTGGTATGCCTGCTTCGCAGCTGGCGCAGTTTGCGTTTCCATTCCGATCGCTATTCTGTTCCTGAATTTGCAGAAATACTATGCAGAAGGTATGTCCGGAGCAGTTAAGGGCTGATGGCAGTTTGTAAGGACTGACAGCAGACAGCCGAAAATAGTTTTACAGCAGGCGAAAACGAATATCGTTTTCGCCTGTTTTGCTACTGAAAACAAAGATCTGCAGAAAGGCGGATATAGGGATGAAAAAGAGACTGAGTTTAATACTATGCGTAGTGCTTCTTTGTCAGCTGCTCTCAGGATGCGGGAAAACGACGGAGACTGTCAGGGAGCCGGACGATGCATACCGCTGCTATTATGAAATTTTTGTCGGTTCGTTTTGCGACAGTGACGGAGACAAATGCGGCGATCTAAGCGGAATCACAGAAAAGCTGGATTACATCGAAGATATGGGTTTTACCGGGATCTGGCTTACACCGATCATGCCGTCACCGACCTATCACAAATATGATGCCACAGATTATTACGGGATCGATCCGTCCTTTGGAACGATGGAGGATTTTGAGACACTGCTTAAGGAATGTCACAAACGCAATATCCGGTTGATTATGGATCTGGTGTTCAATCATACCTCCAGCAGCCATCCGTGGTTTTTGGAGGCCTGTGATTATTTGGAGCAGCTTGGAGAAAAGGAACCGGACGAAAACGAGTGCAAGTATGTGAACTATTATAATTTTGCAAAGGATCAGGCACAAACTCCAAACTGGTATCAGATAGGCAGCTCGGACTGGTACTATGAGGGGGTTTTCTGGGATGGTATGCCGGATCTGAATCTGAATAGTGAAGCGGTCAGAGAAGAGCTGGAGCAGGTTGCCTCCTTCTGGCTGGAGAAGGGTGCAGACGGCTTCAGACTGGATGCGGCGAAGGAATATTTTACAGGATACGCAGAAAAGAATATAGAGGTTTTAAACTGGTTTGAAACCTACGTGAAAAGTGTAAAGCCGGAGGCATATCTGGTAGCCGAGGTCTGGGAAGGACAGGGAGTGCTGCAGGAATATTACAAAAGCGGGATCGACAGCTTATTTAATTTCCCGGCGTCACAGCAGGATGGCGCGATCATAAAGACTGCCAAGGCAAGAGTGACGCCCCAGCAGTTTTTCTCCTGGATGGTAAAGCAGCAGACTGCAGACAGACTGGCAAATCCGGATTATATTGATGCACCGTTTATCAGCAATCACGATACCACCAGGATCAGCGCCCAGTGCGTCAACAACGAAGAGCAGATGAAATTTGCTGCAGGGTTGATGATGATGATGCCGGGCAGTCCCTTTGTTTATTACGGAGAAGAGCTGGGGATGAAGAGCTCCGGAACAAAGGATGAAAACAAGCGCCTTCCAATGTACTGGTCTGCACAGGATTTGTCTAAGACACCGGATGCGCCTCAGACAGCAGATGCAGTGGAGCAGAAGTTTCCGTCTGCGGAGGAGCAGGAAAAGGATCCGGGGTCCATTTTACAGTATTATAAGAACGCCATCGAGTTGCGCAGAAGCAATCCGGAAATCGCGAGGGGAAGTATAAGTGTTCCGGACGGAGAGCTTCCGGAAGATATCGGTGTGCTTTTGACAGAATGGGAAGGAAAGGTAAGTGTAATTTTATGTAATAATGCAACGGAATCTGTGGAAATAGACTTGCAGCAAGCCCTTCCGGAAGGTTATAATTATACTCTAAAGGGCAGTTTAAACGTTGGAGACCAGCAGGAAAAGCTGGAGAATAACAAGCTGGAATTGCCCGCCTATGGAATTGTGATCCTGAAACAAAGCGGGGTGGATTAAAGAATGAGACGAAAACGCTGGCTGGCTGCTATTTTGGCGGCAGGGACAGCCTGTACAGCACTTTTTGGATGCGGCAGCAGACAGATCGTAGGCACTGAGATGGCACGGCCAGGAGAATCCTCGGAGAAAGAGTTGCAGGCATGGGAGGAGGCAAAAAACACGCCTTACGGAAAATATCCGGAGCTGATCACCTATACCCTCGGAAAGATGACCGGCGGCAATCGTTCCAATATGCCGGAACGGGACACCTATGAAGATAACGTTTATACGAGATATCTCCGGGAGTGCTTAAATATCCAGAACAAGGATGTATTCGAGGCAATGGAGGATCAGTATACGGTAAACGTTGATATGGCGATCGCATCGGGAGAGCTTCCGGATGTCATGGTCATAGAAGATCGGGAGACTCTGATCCGGCTTGCCGAGGGGGGAATGATTGCTGATCTGAGCGAGGCATTGGAAAACTGCGCCAGCGACGGGATAAAGGCAATGTATGACAGCTACGAGGTGTCTGCGCTGGATTCAGCGATGATCGACGGAAGGCTGATGGCGCTTCCGGAGCCGAGTTTTGTAGACGGTCCGAATCTGCTGTGGCTGCGCAGGGACTGGATGGACGAGCTGGGACTTGAAGCACCGGATACGATGGAGGAGGCTGTGGAGATCGTACGGGCATTTGTGGAACAGGATCCCGGAAATAACGGAGAAGGCAACACCATTGGCCTGGTGTGCCATTCCGATCTGACCGGAGAAACAGGATATCGTTATGAATTTCAGCTGAATACACTTTTTGCATCCTATAGTGCATTTCCAAAGCAGTGGATTTTGCAGGAGGACGGCACAGTGGTTTACGGCTCGGTGCAGCCGCAGGTAAAAGAGGCACTTGCCGAAGTGAGAAAATTGTATGAAGAGAAGCTGCTGGATGATAGCTTTATGCTCCGTACGATGGCAAATATTGCGGAACTGATCGTAGACGGAAAGTGCGGTTCGTTTTTCGGTCCCTGGTGGGCGCCGAACAATCCGCTGATGGAAGCGATGGAGAAAAACCCGGATGCGGTATGGGAGCCCTATCTGATCCGGACGACAGAGGATGGAAAGCTGCAGTATTATGATCAGAATCCGAGCTACAAATACGTTGTGGTGCGAAAAGACTTTGAGCATCCGGAGATCGTATTTAAAATGGCAAGCGTGATGTTCGATAAAATGCGTACAGAAGGACGATACAACGAAGAACTTGCTTATTATTTTCAGACCAATGTGGATTCCACGGCGCGGCCGATCTCCATCAATATTGATTACAGCGATGCGCTGCATCGCTGCTATGAGGATATTAACGGTGCACTGACCGGGAAAAAGGATCCGGATGAGCTGCAGGTTCTCGAATATGCCTATTATGAAAAATGCAAAGATTATCTGGAAAATTCCCAGTCTGCAGACGCGGAAACCTGGGCGGCTTATGAATCCAGGATCCGTGCCTGTGCTCTGCTGGATAATAAGGATCTGGAGGTGTGCAGTACTGTCTTTTCCGGGGAGACGGAAACCATGAAGACGAAATGGTCGAAGCTTCAGGAAATGGAAAAGAAGCTATATCTGGAAATCATCACAGGAGTGAAGGAGCTGGATGAATTTGACAGATTTGTGGAAGAATGGATGGAAGCGGGCGGAGATCAGATTACGCTGGAGGTAACAGAAGCGGTGCGGGAAGCGAAAGGGGCTTGATTTTACCGAGGGTTTGTGCAAAAATAAAATACGGTAAAAAGGAAAGGTGCCAATGGAGGTAGTCATGAGAGGAATTGATACACCTGTCAGAAAAATGCGGAGAGAGATTTTTAAAGAGATCGCGCAGCTTGCATATCATTCTGACAATCTGAATGATGATGTAGAAGCGTTACCCTATAAAATTGTGAATCCTGAAACTCCGATTTATCGGGAAAGCATTTACCGGGAGCGTGAAATAGTAAGAGAGCAGATCCGGCTTGCGATGGGGCTGTCGCTTCGCCCGGAAGACGCACCGGTGCATGTGACACAGGGGCTGGAGGAGAGCAATATTGACGAAAAATATTACGAGCCTCCGATGATCCAGGTGATTCCCTCGGCATGTAATGCCTGCCCTGAAAATGAATATTGCGTAACAGACCGTTGTATGGGGTGTGTAGCACATCCGTGTCAGGTTGTATGCCCGAGAGGCGCGATCAGCACCGTAAATGGCAAGTCGGTCATTGATCAGAGCAAATGTATTCGCTGTGGTAAATGTAAATCAGTGTGTCCCTACGATGCAGTTTCCCATCAGCAGAGACCCTGCAGCGCAGCCTGCGGTGTGGGTGCGATCGGCAGCGATGGGGCCGGCAGAGCGGTTATCGACAGCGAGAAGTGTGTCACCTGTGGCCAGTGTATGGTAAGCTGTCCCTTTGGTGCAATTGCAGATAAATCCCAGATTTTTCAGCTGATCCATGCCCTTGAGTCCGGCAGAGAGATCATTGCACAGGTAGCGCCTGCGTTTGTCGGTCAGTTTGGTCCTGCAGCGACGCCTGGGAAGATCAAGACCGCATTAAAGCAGCTTGGCTTTGCAGATGTTTATGAAACCGCCATCGGAGCCGATATCGGAGCTGCAACAGAAGCAGAGCATTATGTGAAAGAAGTGGCAACCGGAGAACTGCCGTTTCTGCTGACGTCCTGCTGTCCCTCCTGGTCAATGCTGGCAAAGAAATTCTTCCCGGAGACCATCGATAAAATCTCCAACGCCCTGACACCTATGGTAGCGACTGCACGTGTCATCAAACAAGAGCATCCCGATGCATCTGTTGTGTTTATCGGTCCCTGTGTGGCGAAAAAGCTGGAGGCTTCCAGAAGATCCGTTCGTTCCGATGTGGATTTTGTCATTACCTTTGAAGAGCTGACTGGTATGTTTGAAGCAAAGGGAATTGATATTACAAAGGTAGAGGAAGAAACACCGATTATGGATGCGACCTCAGCAGGTCGTGGGTATGCTGCGTCAGGTGGTGTGGCAAGTGCTATCGAGAAGTGTGTACAGGAGTATTATCCGGATACAACCGTTCATATTGAGCATGTCGAAAGTCTCGCAGACTGTAAAAAGATCCTGATGCTTGCAAAGCTGGGCAAGAAAAATGGCTGCCTGATTGAAGGAATGGCGTGTCCCGGCGGCTGTATTGCAGGTGCTGGTACCAATGTTGCAATTTCGCAGGCACAAAAAGCACTGAGCAGCTTCCAGAATGAGGCAGAAAGAAAGCTTCCGCCACAGAACGCGATGGACGAGGCAAAGTAAATTTTGCGGAGGCAGCAGAGCTTTTCCGAAAGCCATAGATCAACAAATAAAAAAGAGAAACCGTCTCGGGGAAAAGAGACGGTTTCGTTCATGGAGGATGAAAAAGTGACAAAGATCAGAACCCGTTTTGCACCCAGCCCGACCGGACGGATGCATGTAGGAAATCTGCGTACGGCACTGTACGCATACCTGGTGGCAAAACACGAAGGTGGAGACTTTATCCTTAGAATTGAGGATACCGATCAGGAGCGTTATGTAGAAGGCGCAGTAGATATCATTTATCGTACGATGGAAAAGACCGGTCTGGTGCATGATGAAGGTCCGGATAAAGACGGCGGCGTAGGCCCTTACGTTCAGAGCGAGCGTCAGGCAAGCGGAATTTATCTGGAATATGCCAAGCAGCTGATCGCAAAAGGCGAAGCTTATTACTGCTTCTGTGATAAAGAGCGTCTGGCAACCTTAAACCGGGTTGTCGCAGGCAAGGAAATCAATGTATACGACAAGCATTGCCTGCATTTATCCAAAGAAGAGGTAGAAGCAAAGCTGGCAGCAGGGGTCCCTTATGTAATCCGTCAGAACAATCCGACGGAGGGAACCACAACCTTCCATGATGAGATTTACGGAGATATCACGGTAGAGAATTCCGAGCTGGACGATATGATCCTGATCAAATCCGACGGCTATCCGACCTATAACTTTGCAAACGTTGTAGATGACCATTTGATGGGCATTACCCATGTTGTACGCGGAAATGAATACCTTTCCTCTTCTCCGAAGTATAACAGACTTTATGATGCCTTTGGATGGAAGGTGCCGGTATACATTCATTGTCCGCTGATCACAGACGAGGAGCATCACAAGCTTTCCAAACGCTGCGGTCATTCCTCCTACGAGGATCTGATCGATCAGGGCTTTGTGACGGAGGCCGTTGTCAATTTTGTGGCGCTGCTTGGCTGGAGCCCGGAGGGCGAGAATGAGATCTTTTCTCTGGAAGAGCTGGTGAAGGAATTTGATTATCACCGGATGTCGAAATCCCCTGCAGTATTTGATTATACCAAGCTGAAATGGATGAACGGCGAATATATCAAGAAGATGGATCATGAGACCTTTATGGAGCATGCAAAGCCTTATCTGGAAAAGGCTCTGACAAAGGGACAGGATCTGGATAAGATCGCAGACATGGTTCAGACAAGAATTGAAGTATTTCCTGAAATCGAAGAGATGGTAGATTTCTTCGAGACCCTTCCGGAATATGATCCTGCCATGTATGTACATAAGAAGATGAAGACAACCAAAGAAAGCGCCCTGGAGGTTTTAAAAGAACTGCTTCCGCTGTTGGAAGAGCAGGAGGACTATACCAACGACGCACTGTATGCGCTTCTGCTTTCCTATGTGGAGAAAAAGGGCTGCAAGAACGGCTATGTGCTGTGGCCGGTTCGTACTGCGGTTTCCGGTAAGCAGATGACTCCTGCAGGTGCAACGGAAATCATGGAAATCCTTGGCAAAGAGGAATCTTTGTCCAGAATCCGCAAGGGAATCGAACTTTTGGAACAGGCATAAACAGGAGTATTTTTTGCAGGCAAACAAACAGCAGCAACGGGCAATTGCCCACAATACCGGACCGGCGCTGATCCTTGCCGGTCCGGGTTCCGGTAAGACCTTTACAACGGTCGAACGGGTACGGTATCTGATCGAAGTCCATCATGCAGATCCGTCCCACATTTTAGTCATTACATTCACAAAAGCGGCAGCCCGGCAGATGCGGGACCGTTTCTTTGCTCGGATGGACAATCAGTTCTTTCCGGTCACCTTCGGCACATTTCATGCCGTCTTTTTTCACATTTTAAAAACATCCTGTCATTATAATGGGTCGAGCATTTTGAAAGAAAAAGAGAAAAGAGAATATCTGCGTGCGGCTCTGCTTACGCTTCCGAAAAAATTTTATGCCCAAAACGATGGGAAAATGGACCAGGAATGGGAGCAGGGACTTCTTTCAGAAATCGGATTTATCAAAAATATCGGGAAGCTTCCAGCTGATTTTACAAGTGAATACGTCAGCAGACAGGAATTTATGCGGATTTTCGTATCGTTTCAAAAGCAGCTTGCACAGGAAAAGAAGCTTGATCTGGACGATTTTGCGGCGGCGGTCTGTCATTTGTTCCGGACAAATCCGGCAGAACTTGCGCGCTGGCAGCGGGAATATTCCTATCTTCTGGTGGATGAGTTTCAGGATATCAACGCAGCACAGTATGAAGCAGTAAAGCTGCTTTGCGGTGGAAAGAGAAATCTGTTTGTTGTTGGAGATGATGATCAGGCGATCTACGGCTTTCGGGGCTCTGACCCGGCGATTATGCGTCAGTTTTTAAAGGATTTTCCGGAAGCAAAGCAGATTTTTCTGTCGGTCAATTATCGCAGCCGCGCCGGAATTGTGGAGACGGCAGGAAAGCTGATCGGGCAAAACCGGGAGAGATTTCCAAAGCAGATCGTGGCTGGACAGAGCACGTCGGATGAGAGGCAGGACGTGTGCTTTGTGCCAGAAGCGACGCAGGGGGCGCGCCGGATGCAGGGAGAAGAAAGCACTTTACCCATTCCAACCGGCACCGCATCAGGCATTTCCACCGCTGCTTTCGGCACGAGCTGGTTGCCCTTAAGCACGGATCGCAGCGTCTTGGTCTGCGGTTTTCAAGATCGGAGGCAGGAGGCAGAGACAGTCGCAGATGAAATCGGGAAGACGCTCCGGCAGGGAAAAAGCTGTGCGGCGATTTTTCGGACGAATGCGGATGCAGTGTGGCTGGCAACAGCGCTAAAGTGCAGAAAGATTCCCTTTCTCTGGAAAGAAAAGCCGAAAAATCCGTATGAAACCCCGGTCTGTCAGGACTTACTCGCTTATTTACAGTTTGCGATGGAAGGGCGGAAACGGAAGGATTTCCTGAGAATTATGAACCGCCCATGCCGCTATCTGTCTCGCCAGATGCTGCCGGATGCAGAAATTTCATTTTCAGCATTGCGCCGGGCGTATGCACAGAAGCCGTATATGCAGGAGATTTTGCACCGTCTGGAAGTGGATATCTCACGGCTGGCGAAAATGGATTTATATGCGGCAGTTCATTATATCCGCCGCGGAATGGGATATGATGCGTGGTTAAAAGAGAATGCCGGGCAGACGCCGTCGGCGGGAGAATCACGGCAGGAACAAGGGAGGGCACCTGCAGGAACCCGGGCACACGCAGCCGGAAAGCTGGAACGGGATCTGGAAGCCGCCGACTTTTTTCAGGAACAGGCGCGGGAATTTCAAAGCCTGACGGAGCTTGAGGAAGCAATGACGGCATATGAAGACCAGATGGATCAGAACATGGCGGACGCAGCAGACACGGCTGCCAGCGGCACAACGGGTGCAGCATTCACAACACTCCCAATTGCCGAGCTTGTCACTATGCACGGTTCGAAGGGACTGGAATACGACGCCGTTTTTCTTCCGTGCTGTATGGAGGGCGTCGTCCCACACAAAAAGAGCAAGAATCAGGCGGCACTGGAGGAAGAGCGCAGGATGTTCTACGTTGGAATGACACGGGCGAAAAAAGAGCTGTATCTGTCGTATACGAAAGGAACAAAGGAAACGCAGGGGTTTGCGTCCCGGTTTCTTGCTGAGTGTGGGTGGAAGGAGCCGAAACAGTAGAAATGAAACAGCAGAGAACTGCTATGTCAGGAATGAAAAAGAACTGCCGTCCGGAACATTTCCTGTATGGAAAAGCTCCGGTACGGCAGTTCTTTTGGTTTCGTTTTTATTCGTTTGCTTCTCCGTCGAGAGTAACCAGCTCATCGAATTCACAGCTATCAAGGTATTCGTCGAACGCTTCTTCTACCTTTTCATACTCTGCATCGTCATCGATGTAGTCCAGCTGAGGCTCTTCGTTGGGGTCATTGGGGTTCTCGGAGTAACGATAGAACCAAACCTCTCCGTCATCGTTCTGTCCGTTTTCGTCAAGCGGCATCAAAACGATGTAATCCTTGCCCTCTACTTCGAGAATGGTAATGATGGCACAGGTTACATTCGTGCCGTCATCCAGCTCCAGTTCTACGGTCATTTCTTCGTCCATTTCTTCAAACTGTTCCTTACCCATGGATGATATCCTTTCTTAAAAGGCGCGTCAGAGCGCGCGATAATCAGACATGCCTGTCACGCTTATCATACCGTAACTTGCGGTGGCATGCAAGAATTATTTGTGCTATACTGAAACAGGATTGAAAAAAGGTCAGAAGGCGGGAACAGGAACGTGAAAGAAACAAAAGAGATCAGAATGGAAAAAGGAAAACCGTATCCGCTGGGGTGGACGGAAAATGCGGATGGCAGCGTCAATCTCGCAGCAGTGCTGGAACGCAGCAAAGAGTGTGGGGTCCTTCTGTATCCCAGAAGAGGCGGTGCGCCCAGACGGCTGGCATTTCGGGAAGAAGACCGAATCGGAAAAATCTGCTGCATGAAGCTGATCGGGCTGGATGCGCAGGAGTATGAATATAATTTTTACTGTGGCGAAGAGGTGATTACAGACCCGAAGGCGCGCAGAATCTGCGGCAATGAGAAATGGGGCAAAAAAATTTCCCCGTCTCTTCGCAGCGACAGCACAGAGGATGCGTTTGACTGGAAGAATGACAGACGCCCGCAGATCCCTTATGAGAACAGCATTTTTTATCAGCTGCATGTCAGAGGGTTCACGAAGCACACGTCTTCCGGTGTGACGGCGAAAGGGACGTTCGCTGGTCTGGCAGAGAAGATTCCCTATTTAAAATCGCTGCAGGTAACGGCAGTGGAGCTGATGCCGGTGTATGAATTCACAGAACTGGAAGCGGTAAAGCCGCTGCGGCAGAATGCTTATCCGGCAAAAGATCAGGAAGGAAATCCTGTGGAGGAAACCCTGCCGCGGATCAATTACTGGGGCTTTAAAAAAGGCTATTATTTCGCACCGAAAGCGTCATACAGCGTTAAGGATCCTGTGTTGGAATTCAAGGAAATGGTGCGTGCGTTCCACGCAGAGGGAATGGAGGTAATTCTGCAGTTCTATTTTCCGAAAGAAATCAATCGGGAGATGATCCTGGAAGTGATCCGATATTGGGTGTGCGAGTACCATATCGACGGCGTGCATCTGATGGGAGAACAGATTCCGGTGGGAATTCTGGCAGCTGACCCGATGCTTACGGATACGAAGCTGATTTATTACGGATTTCCGTATGAAGAGATTTATCCGGTGGGGCAGGTTCCGGACGTGCGCAATTTGGCGGAATGCCGGGATGAATTTCAGTATGACATGCGCCGCTTTTTAAAGGGAGACGAGGATACGCTGCATCAGGCGCTGCGGAGAATGCGCTGCAATCCGGTGCAGAACGGCGTGATCAATTATATCACCAGCTATGAAGGCTTTTCCCTGGCGGATCTGGTTTCCTACGACCGCAAGCATAACGAGGCAAACGGGGAGGACAATCAGGACGGAAATCCCTACAACGCGAGCTGGAACTGCGGCGTGGAAGGACCTACCCGCAAGAGGACAATTTTGCAGCTGCGCAAAAGGCAGATGAAAAACGCACTGGCACTTTTGCTGTTTTCGCAGGGGACCCCGATGCTGACAGCCGGGGACGAGTTTGGACAGAGCCGGGAGGGCAACAACAATCCGTACTGTCAGGACAACGAGATCAGCTGGCTGAACTGGAAGCTTACGGAGAAAAATAAGGATTTTCTGGACTATACAAAGGAACTGATTGCGCTGAGGAAAGCGCATCCGGTACTCCACCAGAGCAGAGAGCTGACGCTGATGGACTATGCGGCGTGTGGCTATCCGGATTTATCTTATCATGGAAAGGATGCATGGCGCTTGATGGCCGACCGGTTAAACCGGGAGGCAGGTTTGATGTACTGCGGTCGTTATGCCCCAAAAGACCGTGCACAGGAGGATGATTTTTTCTATATCGCTATGAACATGCACTGGGAGCCCCAGCGGCTGGCGCTTCCTGATCTTCCGGTAGGCATGCGCTGGGAAAAGGTGTTGGATACACAGGGCGATGTGGTGGAAACACAGGCCGATCCGCTGACAAAATCCATCACCGTTCCGGGACGCTGCATCCAGGTTCTGGAAAGCACAGGAAATCCGGTCAGGAAAGGAAAGAAAAGAAAAGAAAAGTGAAAGCGTTACAGCATTTTAAGACGATTACCTATCATAAGTATCTGGTGATGAAAGGATGCTTTGCGGTCGGCTTGTACCGGCAGGGCATCTGTCATGACCTTTCCAAATATTCCTGGACGGAATTTAGGGTCGGAGCAAAATATTATCAGGGAAATCGAAGCCCGAACAACGCGGAGCGGGAGGATATAGGGTATTCTTCTGCATGGCTGCATCATAAAGGACGCAACAGGCATCATTACGAATACTGGGTGGATTACAGCACGCAGAGCATTGAGGGCGGAATGGCTCCGGTGCCGATGCCGCGAAAATATGTGGCAGAAATGCTGATGGACCGGATTGCAGCGTCCAAAATCTACCGGGGAAGCGCCTATAAAGACAGCGATCCTCTCGCGTATTACAAAAACGCAAAAGAGCCGCCGTTTATGCACATACAGACGAGACGGCAGCTGGAGCACCTTCTGACGATGCTGGCAGAAGAGGGCGAGGAAAAGACGTTCGCTTATGTTCGCAGAATTTTGAAAAAAGGCCGTCGGGCAGACAGACATAGTTCCTGATGTACAGACGGGCGGACAGACACAGAGCCAGAAAGGTTTGCATACAGTGATATCAGATCTGTTTGAAACAGGGGAAAACGATGAACGGTTTTTACTTGCTGGTATTGCTGATGTGCTGCAGCTGTCAGAATCGGACGGATTGCGCAAACTGGAACGAAAGAAGAGACGCAGGAGATAACCGACAGCAGGATATGAGTATGCGAGATACGGACTGTGGCTGCAGAAACGGCAGCAGGGTGCAGTATGATTGCAGCTGCGAAAATGATGGCTGGACTGGACAGTCAGGCTGCAACTGCCAGCGGGAGAACGCAGCAGGGATGCAGCGGCGAAGCGGCGAAACTGCCGGATCTATGTCGGAACAGCAGGACTGCAACTGCCGGCAGCAGATGTCGCGGCAGGGCGGCATGCAGCGTTACGACCGGGATCTAAAGGAATCTGCGGCGTTCGACAGCGTACCCGGAATGGAAATGACAGACGGACACCCGTATCCGGTGTACCGGGAAACGGATGAAGTTCGATAGAAAGAAGATCAGGGGATTCATTCTCAAAGGCTGGGGATGAATCCTTTTTTCCTGTTTATTTTTCAATCTTTCATTGACAAAACCGCTATAAGGCGCGTAAACTCAGAAGAGTTTTGTAGTGATAGAGATTAAAGGAGATTAAATGGGAGAATTATTGGTACGTTACGAAGAATCAGGAATTGACGAGCGGATTTTGCGCGCGGTGGAGGAGATGGGCTTCGTCCATATGACGCCGATCCAGGAAAAAGCGATTCCGGTTTTTCTGGAAGGAAGAGATGTAATCGGACAGGCGCAGACAGGAACCGGCAAGACAGCCGCGTTCGGAATCCCGATGCTGCAGAAGATTGACGAAGAGGACAGATCGCTGCAGGGTATGATCCTTTGCCCGACGAGAGAGCTTGCGATGCAGGCGGCTCAGCAGCTGAGACAGTTTGCAAAATATATGCACAATATCCGCGTGCTTGCAGTATATGGAGGGCAGGATATCAATAGACAGATCAAGGCGTTAAAGGGCGGCGTGCAGATCATTGTCGGCACACCGGGACGCGTGATGGATCATATGAGACGCCACACGATCCGCTTAGACAACCTGAAAATGGTCGTTCTGGATGAAGCTGATGAAATGCTGAACATGGGCTTTCGGGAAGATATGGAGGCGATTCTGGGACAGATTCCGTGCGAACACCAGACGGCGCTGTTTTCCGCAACGATGCCGGAGCCGATTTTACAGATCACCGATCAGTTCCAGACCGATGCGGAAATGGTAAAGGTTGTCAAAAAGGAATTGACGGTAGAAAGAATCCGGCAGTATCTTTATTATATCCGCAGATCGGATAAGGAAGCTGCAGCTGCAAGGCTGATTGAATATTATAACCTGAAAAGAGGACTGATTTTCTGCAACACCAAGAGTATGGTGGACGAGCTGGCAGAGAATCTGAAAAACAGAGGCATCGCGGCAGAAGGGCTGCATGGCGATTTGAGCCAGGCGCAGAGAGATACCGTTATGAACCGTTTCCGGAACGGAAATCTTCAGATGCTGATCGCGACGGACGTTGCGGCGCGTGGAATCGACGTAAACGATGTGGACGGCGTTATTAACTACGACGTTCCGCAGGATATCGAATATTATGTGCACCGCATCGGACGTACCGGCAGAGCGGGAAAAGAGGGTATGAGCTTTACGCTTGCAAGCCGTCGGGAATCTTTCAGAATCCGTGAGATCGAGCGGGTTTGCAAGACGAAGCTGGAAGAAAAGCATCTTCCGTCCGGAGAAGAAGTGCGTCAGCATAAGGAAGCTTCCGTGCTGCAGAAAATCCGCGAGGTGATGGAAGAAGCAAATACAGCGGACTGCTACCGTGCGGTGGAGCGCTTTGAGAAAGAAACCGGCATTTCCGCAATCGAGCTGGCAGCAGCTTTTTTGTATGAGCAGGTCGGCGGCGAACCGGAAGAAATCATTGAAGAACCGAAGGTAGTCAGACGTGAGGGCGACAGACGCCGGGATGGATATGGAAGCAGAAACGGCGGACGGTTTGGAGATCGTGACCAAAGAGGCGGACGCTTCGGAGATCGGGATCAGAGAAACGGCCGACGGTTTGGCGATAAAGACCAGAGAAACGGAAGCTACCGTTCCGAGCGTGACGGCAGACAGAGACGCTTTGGCAACGACAGTCGAAGATCGGACAGACGTCAGGCGGAAAACGGCGGCAGAAGAAGAGCGTCCGGTGAGGGAAGCTATCGTGCAGCCGGAAGCGGTTTTAAAGGGGAGAAAAGATAAAATTTAAAAAATGTGGGTAACAAAAAATGAAAACAGCGGTATTTTATGAGCACATTTTAGAGGGCGCAAAGCAGTCCGGAAAAAGTGTGGCAGAACTGATGGAGAAATGCGCATCCTGGAACATTCGGGGGATTGAGATCGGAGATGCGCTGCTTCGCGAGAACAAAGAAGAAATCAAAGAGCTGCTGGAGAAAAACCATATGCAGGTCAGCTGCAGCAATGCGTTCTATGATTTTGGGCATAACCCGGATGCAGCGCAGGGAAAAAAACAGATCGACCTCGCAGAAGAGTTCGGCGTGTCCAAGGTGCTGATTATTCCGGGCGAGCTGTCGGAAAACGAATCGGCTGCACTCAACGCACTTTCTGCGTCGAAAGAGCAGACTTATTCCTACATGTCTGAAAATGCTTCGCTCCGGAACATGGTGCAGGCATTAAAAGAACTGGTTGCTTATGGAAAAGAAAAGAACATCCTTGTGACGCTGGAGGATTTTGACGGTCCGGTACAGCCGTTTGCAAGAATGTATCAGCTGCTGTGGTTTATGGAGAATGTTCCGGGTCTGAAATTTACGCTGGATACCGGCAACTTCGCGTACAGCGACGAGGATGCTGTGCAGGCGTATGAAGTGCTGAAGGATTATATTGTCCATGTGCACTGCAAGGATCGAAACGCTGATCCTGCATTGACCGGGGAGCACAGATACAATCGTGGACTTCTTGCGGCAGCAGTCGGATCGGGCTATCTGCCGATGAAAGAGATTCTGGATCGTCTGAAAGAAAGCGGTTATGAGGATTATCTTGCGATTGAGCATTTTAATGCCGCAGATCAGGTGGCATTTATGGAGCAGTCAGCTGCTTTTTTACAACAGTATCTGTAAGGGTGAGTTATGAAGCTGATTTATTTTGATGCGGGCAATCCGCAGAAGAAAAAAGAACTGGAAGGACTGGCAAAGACAGCGGGCTACGATTTCGTGCCCGTTGCCGCCATGCAGACCGGACAAAAGATCGGTTACCTGGCGGGGGTTTCCGGATATCGGGAAACGCCTTTGCCCGTTCTTGCCCTTCCGCCGCGAATTGGAGAGGATATGCTTTTGTTCGCACAGACGACGGCGGATATGATCGACCCGGCGCTGGAGCTGTTAAAAAAGAACCGGATTTCGATAGGTCTAAAGGCGATCGTTACGCCTTATAATGTCGGCTGGACGCTTTCGGAACTGTATCAGGAGCTTGTAAAAGAGCGGGAAAAAATAAAATAACCATGGCGCTGCCCCTTGTGGGCGGCGCTTTTTCATTTCATAGGAAAATGCGTCCTATGAAATAAAACGCGCTACGAGGATGCGCACTCGGCGCAGTAGCAGATGGTTGCCGAAGCAACCGCGCCTCGGCGCGAGAATGTGCCTTGGCACATTCTTTTTCATTAGTTGCAGGGGCAGAAATGGCGGAGCGAGTCCAGCCGTGGCGCAGAGACGTCATTGCAAAATCTGCTTTCTTTTAGGCTCACCCCAACGATATCCACAAAATCAAACCCTCCTATCAAAACTGCTGTGATAATACTTAGTGCGGGATTGCCCGATTTTGCGTAAGATAAAGGTCAGTACGATAGGAATACAGCAAAAAACCAAAAGGAGAGTTTCATATGAAAGTAACAAGAGCAGCAAGCATTCCGTTAGTCACACACGACCCTTATTTTTCTATCTGGTCCGGCGCGGATCATCTGTATGACAAGGATCCTGTGCACTGGAGCCAGATTCGCCAGCAGCTGAGAGGCTATGTCAATGTGGATGGCGTCGTTTACAGCTTTCTTGGCGACAAGGAGTTCCACGAGACGATCGGTCAGACCGGCGTGGACGTAACTGCGACCTCCACCACCTACACCTTTGAAAATGAAAAAATCATCCTGAATGTGAAGTTTACTTCCCCTTTGCTTCTGGATGACCTGACGCTGGTTTCCAGACCCTGTACCTATATCGACTACGCAGTAGAAAAGAAAGAAAACTGCGACGTAAGGGTGGACTTTGTCGTAGCCTCTGATCTGGTAAGTCAGAAGCAGGCGAAGTTGATCGGCTGCAACGCAAGACGTCCGGAAAAAAACGACGCGCCCGCATATAACTACGCACAGATGGGCAGAGCAGCACAGAAGCCTCTGGGCGGCAGCGGCGACCATGTAACGATCGACTGGGGTTATGTTTATGTGGCCTCCTCAGAGAAAGGCGCAGTATGCACCTACGATGCCGCAAATGAAAAGCTGATCTGCAGACTGCCTCTGGATGACGACAAGGCCGGCATGATTTTGGCATATGATGATCTGCTTTCCATCAACTACTTCGGACAGTGGCGCAAGGCATACTGGACCAATACCTATGCAACCATTCTGGATGCAATCGGCGCAGCGTTTGCGGATCACGACGAGACGTTAAAGCATGCGGCAGCAGTCGATGAAAAGGTAGAAAAAGAAGCTTATGCGGCTGGCGGCGAGAAATATGCATTCCTGTGCAACATGAGCTACCGGCATGCCATCGCAGCGCACAAGCTGATCACCGACGAAGACGGCAATATCATTTTCCTGTCCAAGGAAAACGACTCCAACGGCTGTATCGGTACGGTTGATGTAAGTTATCCTTCTGTTCCCCTGTTCTTACTGTTCAACACCGAATATGTCAAAGGCATGCTGCGTCCGGTATTTCAATTTGCTGCCTGCGATTCCTGGGAATTTGACTTCGCACCGCACGACGTTGGACGTTACCCTTACGCATGGGGACAGGTTTACGGCTTAAACGGCAAGAAGGGCGACCTGTGGTTCTCCGGCTGGAACGACGATATCTTCCCTCCGTTCTACCAGTATCCTGCAGGAACCGATATTTTCGAGTTCAGATATCAGATGCCCGTTGAGGAATGTGGTAATATGCTGCTGATGACGGCAGCTGTCTGCAAGCTGGATGGAAACGCTTTATTTGCAGAGCCTCACATGGCTGTTTTAAAGCAGTGGACACAGTATCTGGTCAAATTCGGTGCAGACCCTGGCGAACAGTTGTGCACCGACGACTTTGCAGGACATCTGTCCCACAATGTAAATCTGTCTGCAAAAGCGATCATGGGCATAGAGGCCTATGCGCGTCTGGCAGCTCAGCTCGGCAGGACAGAAGAAGCGGAAGAATATCATGCAAAGGCTGCTGAAATGGCAAAAGACTGGGAGAAGCGCGCAATTGCAGACGACCACTATGTGCTGGCCTTCGGTAATGCGGATACCTGGAGCTTAAAATACAACCTTGTATGGGATAAATTCTTTGGCAGCAAGCTGTTCTCGGATGAAGTTTACGAGAAAGAGCTGAAATACTATGTCAAGAAGACCAACGAGTACGGTACGCCTCTGGACAGCAGAAAGGATTACACCAAGAGCGACTGGATTTTATGGTGTGCATCGATGGCAAAGACCGACGAGGAGGCGCAGGCGCTGATCGCACCGGTTGCGCACTATCTGGAAACCACCGCAACCAGAGTGCCTTTCTCTGACTGGTACGAGACCGTAACCGGCGAATACTGTCACTTCATGGGGAGAAGCGTACAGGGCGGTATCTTCATGCCGGTTCTGATGAAGAAATTCGGTCAGTGAATCCCAGAGACGAAAAGTCAAGGACTTTTTCATCAAATTCAAAAAGAAGTCACATTTTGCGGACTTCCTCACGGAGCAGACGCTTGATTTTGTC
>OLSF01000901.1_pt1 | contig 28637 bp, 23 predicted proteins | sample 1672301 | NCBI WGS metagenome assembly OLSF01 (sample SAMEA3136669, study PRJEB25190) | human gut metagenome | biome: human gut; feature: human-associated habitat; material: faeces | place: Austria | collected 2013
TCATCCAGACTATACTGTCGGCTCCGGAATCACACCGGATCATGCCTCTCGGCCCGCGGGCTTTACCGCCGGTAGGGAATCGCACCCTGCCCTGAAGATTTCGTTTTTTTTATCATAATACTTTATATATCATTTGTAAAGCAAAAAATATCAATGCATTCCAATCAGAGATCAAAAAATAATTTTTTTCAAAAAGGACTCCGGGGTTCATAAAACCGGAGTCCCTGAAAATCAAATTTCCCTTACGTCTTTCTTATCTACACTGATCACGACAATCGCTATCACAAATGCTATTGTACTTTTTATGTCTTTATCTCTATGTTTTTTTGAATTATAATCCTTCCCGACATCTAATACATTTTTATAATGCCTTGTCCATGAATGCAATAATACCCGCTTCGACTTCGTTCTTAATCTCAGCATAATTATGTATCTCGTGGCGGTATCCCGAGTACAGCTTCGTCGTTACGTTATGTCCGGTCTGTACCAGCCAGTTACTTACCTGATATACACCAACACCATACTCACCTACCGGGTCCTGATCTCCCGCAATATTATAGATTGGCAGGTCTGTCGGCACTTTTTCGGCCCACTTTGTTCCCTCGATCTGTAACATCATCTGGATGAAATCATATACCGAACGGTTGCTGGTCGGTCTGGTAAATGCATCAAACGGATCATCGGCATGATCCCGCTGTACATACGGATCGGCACAGATCCACTCATTTCCGATGCTGACCTCTCCACAGCGCTCACACATCCATCCCATCAGTTCTCCGGTATATGACGGATCGGATTCTTCTCCATGTCCTGCATCGATCGCTTCTTTTAATTTCTTTCCCGTCTCTTCTGCCCCGCGGAAGATTCCCGTTGTTCCGCAGATGGTTGCCCCGGCCAGTTCGTCCCCGTATTTTGCAATGAAATCTCTTGTGATAAAAGATCCCATGCTGTGTCCGAATAAAAAATATGGCAGATCCGGATATTTTTCACACACGATTCCTTTCAATGTATGCTCGTCTTCCATCATTGTATGCGGTCCTTTGTCTCCCCAGTCACCCCACACATTATTGACCATTGCTGTCTTCCCATGTCCTACATGATCGTCTGCTGCCACGATATAACCCGCATCCATGAAGGCAGATATCATATGCAGATAACGTCTGGAATGTTCCCCAAATCCGTGGATCACCTGGACAATTCCCTTCGATTTGCAAGCCGGAACATAGATCCATCCCTGGACCTGGTCACGTCCGTTGTAGGACGCAAAAGATACTTCGTGTAACATAATGTATTCCTCCTTTTCTATCTTATCCGTACGATTTTAGATTCTTTTATTCTGTACGGTTATAAGCTGTTCTTCAAAAATCCTCCTGTATTCCTCTTCCACCTCACCAAATGCTCTGACCTCATACCTCAGATCAATATGCAATTCGGGTGCTTCGCTCTCCTGTTTCTCTCCCAGAAGAAACGTCAGATCATACCATAGCATTGCCTTATCAATCGCATTCAACTGCATCTTCTCTTCCGGTGTCAGGTCCGAACCGAGAAATTTTTCATAAATCAAAGAAAGCATACGTTCTTCGCGTTCATTATATTCCGGCAGTTCCTTCTTAAAAGGCGACGGAACATCCGACATATAACACTCGCTTGCATCGTGAAGCAGGCATGCAAGCACCATCCTATCCGACAGACCTCTCGCCTTTGCCTCTTTTGCACAGCAAATGCAATGTTCCCCGACCGACCAGAACGTCTTCACATGACCATTTCCTCTGCATATCAGGGACAGCGCATGTGCAATATCTGCTATGTCAAATAACTCCGAATCCGGTTCTGTTGGTTTAAAATGTTTCCCTGTGTAGGTCGTAATGTATTCACTCATTTTCTTTTTTGCTCTTTCACATACTCTTCCAGAATCTCCGCTGCCCTTCTGCATGCTTTCACACAAGGTCTGCTCTGATAATACGCTTCCGTTCTGACCGCAGGCTCTTCCAGATCTTCGCCCTTCTCCAGCCCGAGAAGTTCCCGGCAGATCAGGCTTCCTTCCGAAGCTTCAAAGGATCCACAAAGCTTCTGCACAAGTACATAAAGCTGCTTTTTCCCTGCCGCATCTTTCGGATCGTCATATCCGTACAGATCACCGATTACCATGACCATCCCCGTCACGGCTCCGCATACCTCACGCAGCTTACCAAATCCCGCTCCGAACGGGCTTGCTTTTTTTGCTGCCTCTTCCACTGTTATTCCCAGTTCTTCCGCAAATGCTGCATAGACCGACTGGCTGCAGTTGTAGCCTGTGCGGAAGAGGGATTCTGCTTTGTCTGCTTTGTTCATTGATTTTCACCTCCGGTTGTAATAACATAATCTGTCACACTGTTCTGCTATACTGATTATGATACCATGAAACCTTAACACCCTCAACTTTATATTATAAGCCACTTTTCACTCCAAACATCCATTTCACGCCCTTAGCCAGCCTTTTCCCAGCATCTGCAAAATGCCCTCCCGCATTCCACTCTAAAACCACGGATTCCACCATCGAGTCCTCCTGTAACAGCCCTTCCTGCGCCCTGGTCCTGTCACCGACCGCTGCCATTACTTTGTTCTTCGTCTTCTCTTCTTTCCCGCCAAGACTCAGATACACGCTACATTTACTCTGAATCACATGATTCCTCACATAATGATCCCAGTCCGGGAACCACAACGAACCCGAACAGCATACAATTCCAGAAAACACGTCACTTTCATAAGCTGCCCATAGCACGAATAATCCGGCAAGCGAATAGCCCATCAGCCAATGTTCCCTGTCTTTCACACCAAAAGTCCGGTCAATATGTGGCACACATTCCTCTGTCAGCCATCTCAGCGTCTTCAGACCTTGTCCGGCGAAGCCTTCCTTTCCGAATACCGCCGCTGCTTCCCAAGGCGAAAAATCCCGATTCCAGTCTTCCACCTGAAATGCGACGAGCAGGAAATTTTGTTCCGGTACAAGTTCCAGTAGAGATTCCCAAAGATGTTCTACTTCGTTCTGCTGATGTGGATACATGCCCCAGAAGATGACCGGGCCGCCGGTTCCGTTCTGAGCGAGATGTAGTTTGATTCCATTTATTGACATATCCTGAATCATCCCGGCAATCCCTCCGCCCTTTTCTTTTGTTAGCTCCGTTGTAAGCATTTGCTTTTTCTCTTTATTTTCCATCTGCAATTCTCCTAAATTACAAAGATTCATCTTTATTAATCTCTTCCATATACCCGGCTGTAACAATGCCTGCCGGCAATGCCACAGTTGCTCTAAATGTTCTTTTTTCCCAAATTATGAAAAGTATCAAGAATAAAAATTTCATCATTAGTATGCACAGCCCTTTCTTCTTACTAAAGTTTATCTTTTCTCCCGATACAACTTCGCCGGTCTATGCCCGGCATCCCCCGTCATCTCCCCGGTATCTTCTACCAGATCAGCCACTTTTCTTCGAAACGCCGGAACCAGAAGCTTCGTATCCAGCACCGTCTCATGAATCTGCTGCAATTCTCTCAGTGTAAACTTCTCCGGTAAAAGCCGGAACGCTATATGCGTCTCCGTAATCCACTTGCGAAGCTGTACGATTGCATCTGCAAGAATCAACTCGTGGTCAAATGCAAGGTCATCGCTTTCTATAGTCTTAAATTTCTTCTTTACATCCCACTTCGAAGTTGTCTCTTCTAATCTTGCATGAAGCTTCTCATCCCCATGTGTCAGACACAGATTCCATATACCGGCTTCTTCCTGAAATGACACATCAAACCACTTTGCATCCGAAGCATCATCTCCTGCCTGGATTATTTCCTGTCCAGCATTGACAAGCGCCATGAATCCATTGCTGATCACCCATCTTCTCGGATCACGGTCTGGATTGCTGTAGGTACCGAACTGCTCCAGGAAATTACAGTTGCAGTTTGTCTCTTCTTTTAATTCACGTTCTGCGGCTTCGCCGATGGTTTCCTTCGGACCAACGAATCCGCCCGGAATGGCATAACAGCCTTCATATGGTGCCGCACCTCTCTGGATTAAAAGTACCTTTAACTCTTTCTCCGCTATTTTTCTATAATTATCTTCTTCTTTATCAAACATTCCGAAAATGATAATGTCTGCAGTCACGGATGGTTTTGGATATTTTGAATCATCGTAAGTCTTTACAAATTCTTCGTTAGCCTTTTGCATTTCTGATTTTTTCCGCATGATTACTACCTCTTTCTTTTTTCGTCCTATATTATTATCTTTATGATAGTATCGCTTTGATAGTATGTCAATATATAAATTTACGCACACGAAAAATGTCATCTCATCTTCTAACGTTCTTCGTGTACGTTTATCCTCTTCAGATACTTCACTACCTTGCTTATTTGTTTTTACTGAATCTTTTCACATATACTTCTTCCGCGACAACCATTTCTGATCAATACACTTCACTTCCCCATCAAACCGGATATGTAAATGCACCCCGCCAGATCTCTGGTTGATCTTCTCCACAATTCCATGTCCGAATTTCGGATGTGTCACCGCATCGCCAAGCTTATACTGAACCACTTCATCTTTTTTCTTCTGTGCAGTCTTCAGTTGCTGATAAGTATCCCGGACCGGCACGGACTTATCATGAATCCTGTTCTTTAATACCTTATCATAGTCATGATTCATAAGCGCTTCGCCCGCCTTATAATACGGCGTCGGCGCCGCTCCGATAAGAGAACAGCAGTATTTCCACGCACTTCCGTGCGTTCCCGCCTGCCATTTATACTTTTCGGGAATCTGCATATTGTACTGCATGTAATGGGCGTATTCGTGTTTGAATAAATCTATGCGATCCTCTTTGGACAGCGGATTCTTCACACCATATGCAATAAACAACAGAGAAAAATGAAAATGCTCTTTTTCATGTGCACTTCGTCTAGTGTAAGATCCCAGTGTGTCCGTGTCATATCCAAATGTTATCGGCACTTTTGCACCATTCAAATGGAGTTTTCTGTCCAGTTCTTCATATAGATTTTGTATTAATGCCCGTAAAATCGGGATTTCTTTCTGCAAGCGTTGTCGCAGGAATTGGTCTTCTCGGTTGTAATATGTCATCTTCTCGCACTCTCCATATGCATCTATTTCCAATTCTTCCACACATCCGGCTGATATCCTACCGTTGCCTGCTTTCCATTACGAACAATCGGTGTCTTGATTACTTTTTGATTTTCCAAAATTTTCTCTGCTTTATCTTCCTCTGCTAGATAAGTGATCAGTGCAAGCAGATCTTTATCCTTGCACTCCTGATCGATCAGTTTTTCATATCCTCCGACAGCCTGGCATACCGAATTGAATTCACCTTTACTCAGACCTTTTTCTTTCATATCTACGAACTGGTACTTAATTCCGCGCTCTTTGAAAAATCGTTCAGCTTTTTTGCTGTCGAAGCTTTTCTTGGTTCCGAATATTTGTATGTTCATCCTTGTTCCTCTCTCATTCTTCTCTTTCTACGCTATAATATAACTGTTTTGGACTCTTTGGCTTATCTGGAATACTCAACTTAATTACGCCAGCTTCTACTAATGGATTTACATACGTCTGTATAGCATAAGTAACAGAATTTAACCCCAGATAATCACAAATTTCCTTTCTTGTACGCGGCGTTTTACAAAATACTATTAAATTATTTGTTTCTTCATCATTTGACATATCTTCATAATCATTCTTTGATTCTTTATATAGTTTTACAATAAAACTTCCTCTTTCATCCAAGAATTCTGGCTGTCTTAAGTTATATTTCTCCATTTCCATCCGGATTGTTGGAATTCCCGAATACCTGTTTTCTGTTATTCCCAATGTTTCAAGTGCCGATGCAAGTACCGGATTTCTTGTATCCGGTTGAATTTTTCCTAATTGGTCAATAGTGATTCTTCCATATAATCCACCTGGATTATGTATTTCAATCCTGTCTTCAAACATTATAAGTTGAATCGGCATTCCTTCTGTATGAATACTATAATCACGATGTACTAATGCATTTATAATAGCTTCTCTAACCGCTGTTATTGGATAGTCTGTTCTGTCAGTTCTTCGTCCGGTTGTCGGACTTATAATTGTCTTTGTCCGCATATTTCGTTTCACAAATAATAATGCCTCATCCAACATTTCCGGAATTGTTCCTTCTATTCTCTGATTATCTGAGAATCTTTCCCCCATGTCGCCAAGACTTCCTATTGTTCTCCCAGGAATTACAATTGCCGTAATACACAATTGTGGAAAATATGCCTGTGGATATGGACTAAAAAGCAAAGTCGCACTAAGCGTTACTTTCTCTCCTCGCTTTATGCTCATAAGTTCATAAATACTTTCATTATCAAGTGTTGCTAATCTTTGTTTTCCTCTCTTTAACAATTCAACATAACGATTCAGTTCTTCCTGATCCAATGACATTAATGTTACTCTCGGAACCTCACGGATATCGTCTTGATATTTTCTTCTATATGCTTCATAACTATATATTTCGTATTCTGTCATCGGTTCATTACTATCCCCAATACGGGTATAGGACCCCTTCAACCTTCCACGTCCTTGATAATAGCAGGGTCTGTCTGCCAAATCTATTCCGGGAATTTCAGCAGAAACAAATTTTTTATTTTCCTTCTCCAAAACTGTAATAAGCGACTGTACAACCGGATTCATCTGCAAGCATTGCTCGTTAATTTTCTTTTGAATGTCCTGAGCATCATAAACACCAACTTCTTTATAATCTTGTTTCTCATCAATTCCAAAAACAATAATGCCACCATCATCCTGATTAGAAAAGCTTGACAAAGAATCATATAATCGTTTCGGACATCCTTGCTCCGCTGATTTCAATTCCAAATTCTGCGTTTCGCATTTCATTTTTTGAATTAATTTTAGTTTGTCATATAATTCTTCTGTTGTCATTTTAGTTCCTCCATTTATATTTTAGATTCTAGCACTATATTTAAGTTTATGCGAGAAACTCAAATATTATTCTTATGAACTAAAAAAGAACTCAAATTTATACTTCAAATTTGAGTTCTTTTTCATTTCATTCACAATATACTGATAAATATCCTCTCTCACCGGAGTCTCCAGCTCCCATTCGATCTCCACCGCCGTCTTATCCGTATTCGGCATCACAAACTGCTTCGCATTCCCGGTCGCGATCACACGCCCCAGATAATAGAATTCCTTGGATATCTTATCATCCTTATTCTTTCTCACAAACAGCTGCACATCTATGCCACGTTCTGTTGCGTTCAGGAAATTCTGCACATCTTCCGAGTCCATGCTTCTTCCGCTTTTGGAAATCGCGATCAGCCGGTTCTCTGCTACGAAATGATCTTCGTATTTCGTGGTATCGCTGATATTGTCCTGCTTATCGTAGTTAATGAATATCGGAAATGTCTTAGTCTTCTTATCATATTTGTAACCGCCGATGTTCAGCGGCACTTCATTTCTCTCCCAGTTCAACAGACGGCAGGCATCCTCATATGTATATTTCTGATACAATACTAGATTCGTATCCTGATACTGGTAACTGTAATTGACCTTATATCTCGAGATTCCGAAGTCTACCAGTTCCTCCAGAATCGCACAGAATTCCGGATTCTGTAACATTTTCTCATAAGAATCGGAAATGCCGTAATCATCCTGTTCCTTCTTGAGAAATACACACTGTGCGTAAGTCTTCTTTGCTGCGCTCGTCGGAAATTCATTGGTCATCATATTGATCACATTTTCCGTACAGTACTCGTCCATCTCACAATGATACTTCTCGGATAAATGCTTCTGCAGACGCCCAATGATTCCATGGTGATACTGCAACGTACGTTTCAACAATTCCAGCTCATGAATCCGCTTGCCACTTGCCAGCTTTTTGGAAATGAATTCGATTGCTTTTTCTTCGTCTTCTGACAATCGAATGGTATATTCCTTTTCGTATTTCACAAGGAATTTGTAATATGAACCCAGGCTGTTATTGTCAAAAATCCGCAACACATCCATTTCCCCATATTTATCAAAATCCGCAAGCGCCGGGATATGCCCCAGCTTATTCTTCAGATTCGTATAATTCTCCCGGATTAATTTGATATCGCTGAAGTTCGCATTATCAATCGCCTGAAAAATCCGCTTTCTGGAAATCTCATCAAAGTGAATCGTGCTCGCACCCGGAATCACTCTGCCGCCTTCCGTAACATAGCGGCGAATATTGTCCTTGTTATAACTGCGGTCGCCGGACAGCGCAATCGGAATCATAAAGTTATTCCGATAATTTCCGATGAAATCCAATACAACGACATATTCTTTGTTCTCGGCTTTTCGAAGTCCCCGGCCAAGCTGCTGGATGAACACGATCGGCGACTCTGTTGGACGAAGCATGATGACCTGATTGATCTCCGGCACGTCCACACCCTCGGAAAATATGTCTACGGAAATGATGTAGTCCAAGGCATCTTCGGATTCTTCTCCTGCACAAAATCCTTATTGACCACACCATCTTTCCCCTTAATCATACGATTAACATAAGCCTTTGCACTATCACTCTCTTCTGCAATCTGCACCTAATTTTTTTCTTACTCTATGCACTTTAATTCGATATTATTTTTAACCATAATTCCTATCCTCTATCGGAATTTACGTTATTTCTAACAACTTCTAATCTTATTTCTCAAATGACATGTTATTTTATTTTCTTCATTAATCTGATTATCAATTATTTCATCCCATTTCATATCTTTCCAATTCTCTGGATTCAAATTTATTCTTAAGATCTTTTCACAATGTGCAAAGAAATTCATCAACATTACATATGTTTGTTCTTCAATAAAAATCCCCTCATCCATAACTAAATCGTAATAAGCAAACGTCATTTCATAGGCACTAGCATAAGCCTTCTGAATCTTCTCTTTTCCTTCCGTTGTATCTTCGATTCCTTTTTCGACCAATAACTTTATTATAACAAGATAGTCCAAAACACTCTTGCTCACTTTTCTAAAACCTGGCATAATCTCTTTATATATTTTGAATTCCTCGTCATAAATAAAAATTTCTTTATGCAAAATTTTCTCATTCAACGTCCGGCACTTTGCCAACTCTACTGCAAGTTCATTTTTATAACCTTCTATTTCTTTTTGATATTTATTTTTCTGTTTTTCCATAAACCACTTTGCCCATAATCTTGCAATAAAACCTGATACCGCAACAATTATTGCTCCTGCACCACCTAGTGCCAAAACAATTTTTCCAAAAACAGAAAAAATATCTATATTATTCAATAGTCACTTTTTCCTTCCTTTTAATCTTGAGTGTATACTTTATCTAGTACTTCCTATTCATCATCTCCATTTTTTGCTTCTAAAATATTACTTTTTGCCTCTCTTTTGAATTCATCACCAATGACTCTTAAAATACCTGCATACCTGGAATATCCTCTTGACTCTGCAATATTTGCTCTATTTTCATAATCTTCAGCTAATTCAAGCTCTGGTTTTCCTTCTGGATCAATCCAGTGTACTCCTCTTTGGTTAATTATGCCCAAATAATAACCACGACGCAGTTCTTCATTCTCTACTCTGTTAAGTTCTTCAATAACTGCCGTTTGAGGAAGCTTGTCCTCATCTAATTCCGCATATGACAATCCCGAACCAACCGTATGCATTGCCACTTCATATCGATCATTATCCCTGCTCCATGTTTTTACAGTCTTCATCCAATAATCAAATCGTTTTGCATCAAAATTACCATTCCAATCAATCCCAGGTATAACTTTAAATTGAAATAGTATCTCATACAATCTATCACTCAAGCTTTTATTCAACTCTATTTCCCGTTTTTCACCATTTCTTTCCTTATAACACAGCTCAATCAAACTGCAAAAATATTCCGGTTCAAGACTTAATCTTGTGTTTAATGCACGAGGTCTAACTTCAGAATAATCATCTAACATTGGTAAATAAATGAATTCAATATCACTGCGTAATTCTAAGTCTATATCCTCTTGCTGTTGAAACCAGCCAATAATCTTTTGAACTGCGTAATCATCAAGCGTTTCCACCCCTATTGATTCCTCTGTTCCTGCAAGTTTCATTAACTTATATATACATCCTGCATTAATGACTGCTTCACACTCCGAATGTCCAATAATATTAACAGCTGTCACATATCGCTTACATACAACAAGTTTTTCTACAATTATTTTTAACTCTTCGGCGTCATAACAGCTATATGGCATAGCTCCTTTTTCCCAGTACGCAGTATCATCATCTAATACCTGATTTATCACATCTAGCAACTGTAAAGAAAACGGAATTTTAGAAAGTATTTCTAACATGAATTCGTCTTCCATCTGGCATAATGAAGTTTCCAATAATTTTTCTGCTCCCTGAGTATACACAAAAGATATCAGACAATTAATCGTAAATTCTTTCGATAATATTCCTATAAAACATTTTTCAATTATTGAAGACATTTCATTTGGTTGCAAAAAGCGTCCCAGTTTATTAGCTACGTCATGCACGTTTTTTACTGCACAGCCAAACCGTTCTACTTCTTCACTTCCGTACTCATCAAATATTTCTTTAACAGCAGATAACTTTTTATCCTCTAGCATCTTCCATCTATTTGCATAGTTTCTTTTATCAAACAAATACCTGTTTCCTAAATACCATTCTCGATGCTTCACTCTTATATCTGTTGGTTCCATTTTTTCTATCAATTGTTGGATTCTATCTAACTGCTTATATATTACCTTTCCTTCAGTTGGCTCTATTCGCGCCATACATTCACGTAATTTAAGCCAGACTTCAAAAGTATTCTCATCTGTACCAAATTCAAAACTATTTTCCAAGCACTCCAAATAATCAGTCAGAGTTGGTTCATACATATATCCCAACTGATCGATTAATTCTACAAGTTTTTCATTCTCATTACGGGCAGTATCAACAGCCAATTCCACTAAGTACACATAGCATTCATAGGCTTCTGCATTCGTTACTTTTACTTCTTCTGGAATCTCTAATTTCAAATATTTCGGTCTTGGATTACCTGACGTTGAACGTGTCTTATTAGGCAGCAATTTCTTAAGTGTACTCCAAAACACACGGGGATTATCAGTTTTTAAGCATTTTAATGCATTCTTTCTTTTTTCAAGATCAGCCATCGTCTGCGGATACCAAGGAAGTAATATTGATACAATTGAATTTATAGGTGTATTTGTCCAATTTGTACGCTCGTATGGTAATGCTTCTAACAATCCTAATACACTTATAGAATGCACAAGATATTCCGGTGACCATGCCAAGATTTCCAAAGCCCACAACAAATTAGAAATATAGTTTATTCCTGATAATCCACCACTTTTTGGTGGAAATAAGTTCACTATTTCTGTAGGATTATTTATAATTCCTCGCTCAGCTTCTTTCAAAAAAGCTTCCGGTGAAAGTTCTGCTAAATTCTGTAAACAATCCCGTAAACTAGTCCATGTAATCCACTTGGCATCCTGCAGTAAAGTGCTTACCAACGCATATATGTTGTTTTTTATTTTCTCCTGATTGCACTGTGATAATTCCGAAAGATTTTTCTTTACCCAACACAAACTTTTTACTAAATTACCACGAAGTTCAAGTGAATTGTCATACTCACCTGAAACCGGAATAAAATATGGCATTTTGCTTGCTACACATTTACTTTTTTGACGCAAGATGCTCTCAACAGCCTCTAACAACTTTCCAATTGAATCGTCAAACAGCTTATTTTTACATTGATCAAGCAATTCTTCTTTATGGCATACCTTCCAATTTCCATTTGTCAGTTGTAAATACTCCGAATTCTGTGACAGCATAGTTCGCGCTCTTGCTTCGAACTCAGAATATCCCATCCCTGATATCTGTTCAATCATCTTACAATCAAATTCATTGTCCTCTTTCCATGCTCCAATCAATGCTATTGTAGGAACAAACAAATCAATTGCTGTTATCGGATCAGGTGGAAGCTGGATAATATTATTTTTTGAAAATAAATCTCGTATATTTCTGTCAATATTTTCTTTACTAACAGATGCTGCCGCCTGATTGCATTGACCTGCATACTCCACAAGCCTTGACCATACAAGGATGGGATTTTCAGGAGAATTACATTTAATTAATGATGCAGACAATGCTCGATTGACACTTTCTACACAATCCATATCACATAGCAGTAATATGAATGCCTTACAGAATTTCCAGACTTCTTCATTTGTTGGTTCACAACCTTTGGCTAAAGAAATACATTCTTTTATAGCAGCTAACATTTTTTGATTATCGTTATTAGAAAACACCGGCATATCTATTCTTTCCATAAACGCTTCTGCATCTATGGCTCCAATAGCTTCTACATGTAAAAACCTTAAAGATTGCTGTGCTTTGTTCGAAATCTGAGCCGTCACTAAAGCAATTCTATCGCGATCCCGATCAAAATCTTCTTTATTAAAATCATTCCATGCTGCACAAATAACTTCTTGAAATGTTTTATCCTTTTCAGTTGCAGTTATGCTGTGCTTTATCTGACATGCCATTTTTCCTTCTGACTGATTTCTATAAGTAATAACAACCAGATCATCTACATCATATCCTAAATGCTTTGCCTGGAAGTGAACTTTCTTTGTTTGCTCGTTCATAGCTGGGCAGAAACCATCTATCAGCAATGATAAAAGGAACATTGCCTGAATTTGTTGTTCAAAATTTACTCCTCCACCTCCAGTGGAAAACGCATTGCTGATTTTACTAATTGAATTTTTTGCCATAGCATACTTTCCTTGTTAATCTTTACTTTTGTATATTTTTTACGCAAAAGTATTTTTCCTGTTTGATAACATCTCCCATATGCATTGGCATTTTTTCTAACAATGCATCAAACACAACTTGTTTTCCCTTATCAATTCCCAGTTTATTTCCGATTTGATTCATTGATCTTCCCTCTTGGCCTATACGAACTATTTTTTCAAAAAATTGATTTACAGAAATAATTGCTTTATCCCTTAACATATTATCCAGATGAAATTCCATCGCTCTCTCATATGATAATCTTCCATTCTTCACCTCAGCAAATATCAAATCACTTTCTCCTGAATATCTCCATTTTGAATATTTCTCCATATCTTCAATAAACTCTACAAATCTTTGATTACTAAACGACCATTTAACACCAGCTATTTCTGTAACTACTTTTCCATCTGGGTATTCTTCTTCTGTCCAATATGCTCCATATCCCGGCAAATAAAAGTTTATAGAATGACCAGTTCTAAAATGATAATATTCTAAACTATTCAGTATATCCTTTCCTGTCGCTAAATCTGGTCTCGTTATTAAAATTGCAACCATATCATTTGTAATGCCATATTTTTCAGAATTCTTTTTTATTTCTTTTAACATTTCTTGATAAGTTAGTGCATCGAACATTTTTCTATCTCCATTTAAACTGTTTATCTTAAATTCTATATTCTTAGATCTCCCAATAGTAAAATACGTTTTATTATTTCTAGTGCCTTACATACCTTATACTTATTTTTTCTTCAACTCATCATAGAAACCCATTCCTTCATATTTCTCGTGAATTTCAATGAAATTCTCAATTTCTTCTATGCTAAGAATATTTTCAGGTGGAACACTTCCAATTGTCATTCCTGTAAAGTCAAATTCATACGGAAGTTTATATATCGTCGTCACAATAAAATATTTTAAAATCTCAACAATTAGTAATGTCCTAGAATGTTCTCGCATTTGTGATAATCTACATTTAAATTTTATTATACAAGGTTTTCCTAAAATCCAAAGCCGTTTATATGGTTCTTTTTTATATAAATCATTGTCTATATTCTCAATAGACCATCGCACAATTTCACCACCTAAATTAGTTGCAAAGATACTTGCATTAACATCTTTATAAATAGTCTTTTTATCTCCTTGAAAGTGCACCGATTCCGTTCTAGATTCTATATTTCTATCCCAATACACATAAATATGCTTAAAAATTTTTTCTATCATATCTTGCGCAATTCCAACTTGTGACAAGAGTAATCTAATACGTTTTTCTCCTAAAGAACCTCGTCCGCCACTCACAACTATTCCATATTTCCAAAAATCTTCTTCATTTAGAATTCGTGTGCAATGCCATACTGCAACCTCTGTCTCTAAATTATCATTCAAAAAGTCTACCACTCTATTACTTTCCTTAAGACTCAAATCCTGTAATTGGTGCTCTATCTGCCACCATTCTGTTACACCTTCTAGCGATATCCTATTTCGTATATAATCTTCAAATCTTGCATCCCATATTTGCAATTCTTTCGGAAATGAATCCGGATCATCAAAATCTATCATTTCTCGCATATAGACTTTTCTCCCTTTAATTTATTAAATCTTGGATTTTGTAAAGCATAATTTTCAGCTTATCAAATTTACACTGTTGTTGAAATTAAATAAGAATATTCTAGTCCCACACCTACAATTCTCCAGTCTTCTTCAATAACATATTACCGAATATTTCATATGGGCATATCAATTTATCATTTTTTTAATGCTAAATACTCTGTACAATTTAACTTAAAATTTTCATCAATTGCACCATTTATTCGATAATATTTTACATCTAAATTATTTTCTCTTAAATTAAAAATTCTATATATGTAATATAATTTATTATATAATTGAGATACTTTCAATTCTCTATCGGATATAAAAAATGGCATATCAATGTCCCCCGCCGTTGTTTTAACTTCGATGTAAATTTCTACTTCATTTCCATTTTTATCAATATCCGTTGAAATAATATCATACCCCAATCCATCCGTATATTTTGCCACATGGGTAATTCGAGGAATTAAATCTGTTCTATTTAACGATGCTAAACGTCTTTTTTCAATTTCAATCGCAATTTTTTCTCCTAAATTTCCTTTTTTCTTACGATTTTTTTCCTTTCTTGCTGCTTCCTCCACACTCAAACTTTTTTTGACTGTTTTAGTACAATTAATCTTAACAATCTTTGAACTATCCGGGGGCATTACTTCATTTAATGTCATATCTTCGACAGAATTAAGATATTCTAATTCTCTTGTTCGCAATTCATCCGGTTCAGCCATTTCATCAATAACTTCTTCGAACAAATTATTCCATTTTTCTCCAGAAATAAGCCCTAGTACAGGTTGATTTGATCCTTTCAAAAAGTAAATATACCAAATATCTCCAGCATTAGCTTTAAAATCTTCTAATAATGATCCAGTGAAATATATACTCATTTCTTTTTTCCCTTTTTTAGAAAATTTACATGGAATATCCCAATTTCTTTTTTTATAAATCTTAGATTTCGGGCATATCTTAAAAGTAATACTTTGATTTTTTGAAACTTTTACAATTGGAATATTCTCTTTCCCAATTTTTCTAATCAACATGTCTCTAATAATACTTTTTACATTATAAGTACTCTTTCCTGCTTCGGCATCCGTAATTGTTGTATATGCTCCTTCTTCAGATCCAAAAAAAGCATTCATCGCTTCATTAAATTTTGCCGTCTTCTTCATCCTCATCCACCTCAAAATAGTCCGCTTTTAACTCTAATTCTTTTTCAAATATCGTCTCTTCAATAACTTTAACACATTCATTCGTATTTTTCTTGATTTCTTCTCCCCAAAATCGTAGTACAGTCCATCCCATAAGCCAGAGTTTTTTATTAATCTCATCATCATGTGTAATGTTTTTTGAAATTTTATTTATCCAGAATTCGCCATTATCTCCTTTTGCCAAACGCACCTTTTGGATTTCCCAATTTTTCCCATGAAAGAATTCACTATCACAAAATATCGCAATCTTATATTTTGTAATCGCTATATCAGGTTTTCCTGGAATCTTCGAATAGTTTTTTCTATATCTTATTCCATGACTCCATAATGCTTTTCTCAAGATTATCTCTATTTTTGTATCCTTAGACTTGATTCTTTGCATGTTCTTTTTCCGTTGCTCTTTTGTAAGAACATCTGCCATAACAAATCACCTCTTTAAAAAAACATCACTTTCGGTGAGTACGGACTAAATGTATCATTTCCGTTCTGATTATTGACTTCTGTTATTTTAATTTCTTTACGCCTATAATTTTCAATTTCCACCTTTACTTTCAAAACATAATAGAAATCTGCATAATGGCTATTTTCATCTGTTTCAAACCCCATATTTCGAAGGCTATTAACCAATTCACTTTTTGATATAAGTTCATTAGAAATTATCTTACAAACTATTGGTTCCAACATATATGTATTACTTTTATGTATCTGATTTATATAGAATCTGAAATGTGTTGCCCTAAAAATATCTTTATGATGCGAATATACATCCTTACCTTTAATTGCATAAAAATAAAAAAAGAATTCTGACCCAGTATGTAGAAAACCATTTTTCTTCAAAAAATAATAATAATCTTTTTGAGAAGCAGCCCTAATATATCCTATCACATACATATCACTTTTTGACTCACTATTATATTTTACGCCCTGTTCTTTAAACATTGATGGTTCACTTAATATCATTTCCGTATAATACTTCAAACGGTTTAAACGAGAATTATTAGCCTTCTTGCATTCAATCAATGATACGATAAAAGATTTTAGCTCGTTTTCACCCAAAACACCTATACTTGGTTTTATTGAAAAAGCTCCTACTCCCGGCAAAATTTCATCATAAAGACTGAAAGTTTCATTCCTTTTACTATTTATGTTATATGATCCCGGATACAATACATAACTTCCTATAGTACGACGAATAGCATCATTATATGTATGCATTTTTAGAAGATCGCCACGTTTATATGTATTAACCACTGATCCTATCTTTGTTTCAACAAACTCTGACTCATCTGATTCACCCTTTTTGTTATCTCCAATAAAAGACGATAAATCTGATATGCGATATTTTGCATCAAAATGAATATAACTTACAGCCCCTGCAACAATCGCCTCTTCTTCACCATTATATTGTCCCTTGGTAAAGGAAAGCGGAAAGATTGCCATAGTATAATCTGGACGAAATGGTCTCGAATATGATCCTTCATATTTGGTTGTTCTGAATTCCATACTTGAAAAAGTTCTGTTATAGTAAAGGTTTATTTTAATTCCATATTTTTTTATTTCAAACGATTGACATGATTTTTTCCCTTCCTCAAGTAAAATAGTTATACCGTCTTCCAACAAAAGAAATGGATTTTCTTCCGTCTTAATACTTTTGCATCCTTCTATCGATTTGATAATCTTGTACAACTCAAAAAAGAGCCAGTATTCATAAAGAAGAGCCACATTTTTAGATTCACCCTCATAAACTTCATCCTTACCTTTCCAGTCAAGTTGGAGTGCAAGATCCATCATAACATATGCCGCAAAAATTTGAGAATACCCCTCTCGCTTTTGTAGTATCTGATTGTTTTGAGGCATAATACCAAGTATTCCAACTTCACCAAAAAAGTCCTCTTTTAAAATATCTTCAATAATATTATGGATTGCCTTTGCCTCGTCTATGCACTCTGCCTGCATATTCTGACCTTCTACTTGCAAACTCTGAACAAGATCAACACATATTGAATCGAATTTATGTAAAGCATACTTTACAAACCGATTTGCCGGTGTATCCAAACTATCAAATTTCCGAGTAACAGATACCATCTCCGGCGAATATATTCCACTTTTTCTTTTATGTTCAGTTAAGTTTACCCACCCTCTACTATATGAGAATGGTTTTTGAAAAAATTTTTTTGATGGCATTCCACTACCAATCGGTTTTAATTCCTCTTCTTGATCCAACACCCTATCAGGATTTCTTTTTATTGCCTCAATTAATCCTCGAAGATTATCTCCATAGCAAAATTTTCGAAGAAAAATGAACTGCTCCAACAAGGTTTTCTTACTATCTTTCGACTGTCTGTATATGTTTGATGTAGGTCCTGAATAATCGAGTAATAATTCCGAGCACGCATCGGCAAGTGCTTCCGTCAGTCTAATATAATCATCTTCATAATTCATTTTATCCGGAATCACTTCAAACGAAAGTGTCATATCCATTTCATTAAAATAAATTTTAGACCTACCAAGATAGTTTATAAATTGAAATATAACTGAATCCCTGTCTTTATCACATTTTAAAAATTTATTTCCTTCATTCTGGAAATGAGGAAGTTCCGGTTCAAGACCATCATCATTTTCTATTTTAATTACATATCTTTTTGTCTCTACCAAGCGAAGAATATACTCCCCATTCAAACTCTGGGTAACATTAATAACTGATGGTTGACCCAACTCTTTATTATATTTATATCCGACAAATTTTTCACCCAATTCCGTAGAGCATTCGTTTTTCCAATCTATGTAGCTATATGTACCTACAAGATATATTTTTGCTCTGCATTTTTCGTTAAATTTCAAGCAAATTGCACCAATCATAGCTTAAATAAAACTTGCGTACTGGACAGCGACAAGTTTTCCTTTCATCTGTTCAATTTTTCTTCTACTTAATTCAAGTTCTTTCCTATTTTGTTTGCATATTGTTTCCAACTCATCTAGCATAGTTCCAATTTCTTTTCTATTTCCATGAATTTTGGGAAGCACTTTCTGTAAAAGCTGCTCATCTATCGCACGATATATCTCAACATCGGTCCACTGATCAGAAAGTTCATATGCTGCACTAATATATTGTTTTATTTCTCTTACAGTTCTATATGCAAATTCATAACCATTTTTCTCCGTAATGTCATATATTTCTGAAAATATATGACGTACCTCTGCCATATACTTTTCATCGACTCTGTTTTTTCCATTTCTTATCTCTTTCGCAAGACGCAGAAAATCTTCTGCCACACTTGATTTTGCTGCTGTGATTTTCATTTTTTGACTGGTAGAACTAAACATATTTAAGATGTCATTTTTATTTGGTTTAAATTCTACAACATTTGCCCTATCAAGTACTTTCGGACTAAACATATATGTCGTTTCATCAATATTTACCGTACCAATTACAAATAAATTTTCAGGATAATTTAATTTCCCCGTCATCTCATCTCCATTATCTTTGTTTTTATATCCGTCAAGATTAAAAGGATTATCCGAAGTCTCCATATGGCTTAAAAAATCCGAAAAGTATCTTTCTACATGGCTTAAATTCATTTCATCTAATATTAAAAAATATGGGATTTGGGGATTATCATTAGCTCGTTCAATAAGTTTAATGATTCCTGTTTTTTCATATTTTCCAGCACCATTATTAGCTAATGGATTGTAAAACCCCAGAACTCTCGCATTATCTGTCCAATCAGCCCCAACCGGTTCAATCATCCAATTCTTCTCACCTTCTGTATCAGTAACCTCTAAATACTCTGCAAATTGTTTAGATATTCTTGTTTTTCCTGTACCGCTATTGCCAGTTAAAATAACAAATGGTTTTGCTAAAAGTGCAGTTATATATCTTCTTGAAAAAGCTGAATCCAACGCTTCAGGCAAATCACCCAATACAAATTTTTGCTTTAAAAAGCACAAATAATATGTTCCCGATTTTTCTTTGATTTCCAATATATCTGAATAATATTTATTAACAAGCTTAATCAACGCCTCCAAATAATTATTCCCTTGTGCCCCCTCAATTACTTCTCTACCAATCCACTCTGTTGTCAACTTACATTTTAAATTAGTACCATTTACTGTTATAATATATTCTTTTTCAAATACTCTTGATTTTTCATTAGTTTCATCAGGATTATACATTTCTGATGAAGGTCTTGCAAACATATAACGTAGCCAATTTCCATTTGGTAACAATCCTTCTGTATTGAATGTATTAATTTTAATATTCTGCTCCATCACTTCAAAGCGTTCATTTATTCTTTTAAAGCCATCAATCTTATATATACAATCCACTATAACTTTTGCACATTCTTTAACTATTGAAGGTAATTTTAACGTATCTTCAGTCAATTGGAGTTGTTGATTTACTTCTTTTTCTATTAAATCATATAATTTCGGTCTCTTTACCAAATAATATATAAGATTTCCCAAATACGCAGATGACGAATCCGGAACAGAAATTTTCTTTAAAACACATGAGCCAAAAATATCCTTCGTAGATCTTGCACTTTCTCCATTTATAAGCGATTTTCCCGGTCGAAATTGTGGATCTCCAGTAATAAACTTTATCATTCGTTCTCTATCTATTTCATCTGGTATAAGTTCAATCAATTCTGCAGCTTCATAATTTTTGGAAGAAAAAATTTTCAGTCTATCCTTTTTCCCCCGAATTTCTTTATCAAAAAAATCACCATAAGGTTTAAGCGACTCGGCATATTTCTTACAAAGTACCGCAAGATATAACCACTGATTTGAGAAAAAAACATAATTTTTATCAGTTTGAACAATAGCAGTACGAGTAAAAACATGCGCATAATTATTCTCTTCTTTTTCTAACACATACTGTATCTCTTTCTTCAATTTATCAGAGATTTCTATTTCTGGCAAACGATGAATATCAATACTCTTTGGTTGAATTTCTTTATCCATTAAATCAGCAAACATCTAATTATACCTCCAATATTTGTTTTACAATCTCATTCGAAATTTTTGTAACTACCGGAACTGCAACGCTATTTCCAAATTGCTGGTATGCCTTTGTCTTTGATTTTGGTATTTTAAAATTATATGGAAATCCCTGTAAATTAGCAGCTTCTCTCGGAGTAAGCTTCCTTGGATTTTTTCCTTTTTGTTCTATAAGGATTTCACTCCCATCCTTATAATATCTCCTTGATATTGTACTCGTATATTCAGACTTTTCATTAAATAAACAATAGCCAAAACCATTTCCCTTTTCTTCATGTTCCTTTCTTCTCCGCTGATGTCCTGCCCACAATTTATCTGAAATAGTATATTCTTCAGGAACACTTTGCTCTAAAATATTTCCTACTTTTGTTTTTATTTTATTTGGAAGCGGATATTCAAACTGTTCTATGTTTACATCCTTTCTCCACAGAACAATGTAAATTCTTGGACGATTTTGTGGAACTCCATAGTCTTTAGCACTAAGTACCATTTTTGTACATTCTGCCTTTAATTTAGAAATAGGTCCATTTTCAATTAAATTCTGAGAAACATTACAACAATATCCCATTCCCGTAATCGTCCGTAAAATCGTTTGTATTGTTTTCCCTTTGTCATTACTTATCAATCCCCTGACATTTTCCAAAATTACAGCTTTAGGTTGATGGTCTCTTAATATTTCAGCAATATGATAAAAGAGAGTTCCTCTTGTATCTTCTATTCCTTTTTTTAATCCAGCATTACTAAATGGTTGGCACGGGAAACCGGCACAAAGTATATCAAAATTATCTGGTATCAATGCTTTAATTTCAGGTTTTGTAATATCTCCAAATGGAACCTCTCCATAATTTTGAAAATATGTTTCTTTTGCAGCTTCATCCCATTCACTGGAAAATACACATTTTCCACCTGATTCTTGCATTGCGATTCTAACCCCTCCAATTCCAGCAAATAAATCAATAAATGTAAATTTAGATTTAGATGATGTTAAATCAATATCATTCTCCGTATTAAATTTTTCTGTAGTTGGTAATTCATTAATCTTTATTCCCTTTTGTTCAAGTATATTTTTATACTTTCTTGCTTCGTCTGTATCTCCAAGTTGAATTACATGACTAATTAATGCATATTTTTCATCTATTTCAAATTTTTCCCAAGTCGATAGAGTTTTTTCGTAATTACGTTTACTAGCCATTTTATTTTCCTTTCAGCGATATTCTATTTTTTATTATCTTCCCTTTCAAAACTTGTCACATCTCCTATATTGCAATTAAAATATTCGCAAATTCTTTCAATAACATCCATAGAGACTTTTTCACCCTTCCCCATTTTTGCAATCGTTGTTGAACTGATTCCAATTTTGTTAATCAAATCTTTCTTCTGCATGTTATTATCAATCAATATTTTCCAAAGTCCGTTGTATGATAATTTCATTTTTAAATTCCCTTTAACTTAACATTACAATTATATATACCACAAAGTATCATATCACAATCACTCAACTTCTTCCACCCAAACTTTATATACATAAATTTAAATTTTTCAAATGGAAAGCATTATTTTATATTCGCTTTAATCCGTCTTACAAACATCAACTCCACACATCTCCAGTTTCACAATTTAATGTTGAATTGAAATTCGAAGTTCCAGTTTATAAAATTCACTTTTAGTTCAGACCGTTACAAAATCAAATTCAGCCAATATAATAATCAAAAAGCACTTCTCATTGCAACATTTTAATATACCAAATAGACGCCAATCAAAAAATCGGCGCCTATAAATTCAATATAATATCACTATTAAACTAACTCTAAATTTACACAATTGTCTTTTCCAATCAAACGCTCCATTCCCTGAACAACTCCGTTTGAAGGATCCGGATAATACAAAACGAGATTTTCTTTTGCCCTTGTACAGCAAACATATAAAAGTTTTTCTGTCCTTCTTTTTATTCTTTTATACGATTCCTTTTTCCCTTTCGGCAAACTATCATAAATAGAATCATCTAAAACATAATCAAAATTATACTTATTCCAACCCGATGAATCAAGAATCACCAAAACATTTTCATATTCTAATCCCTTCACCTTATGCTGTGTTGAAAATGGACGTCTTCCTTCTATATATGAATATAAATTTTGAAATACAGAATATGGTACCGCTGAAACACGCCAATATAAATACTCATTTTTTTCAATAAAGGAATTAAACGCATCACTTTTAACACAAAGACTTTTTTCATTTGCAAAATCAATTACTTCTCCAATTGATTTTTGGCTTATTAGCCGCAAACTTTCAAGTTCATCATGAAGTTCTCTCTTATCACTATTCCTCTGAATTTTTCTTCCAATTTTTCTCAATAAATCTCTATAATTTGAAGAAATATATAATGCAATAATATCTTGAATTCTAAACAAGTGTGCAATCAATGCATCCCTTTTAGCGTCTCTGATTATTTTTCCGTCTTTTTCAATCTTATCGTCTATTAATTGATCTTTTTCCCAATAAAATTTACTCACCACTGAATATGGTAAATCTTTTACATGAGAATATAACTTTTCATTACTTGGATCATCAAGAAAAACCTCTAAATGACTCTTCCCTGTATTTTTACCTTTTTGATAAAACCACTCTATCTCATTTAATACTTCATCAAAAGTTTTATCCTCCTCAATTTCTATTTGCTTCTTTTTAACATAAACTTTTAAATCTTTTTTTAATTTCAATACTGGATCAGAATCGTAAATATTATAAAGTTCTTCAAAATGAGCCTCTCCCGCTATAAGGGTATGTGTCAAACGTAATTCTTTCGTTTGTTTTGAATTTTCAAAATTCCAATCTTTCATAAATTCAGATGAATATGCCATTTTAAGATCATTTCCATACAGAAACTTTACGCTTCCTTTTTTTATCACACCATTTTCCATATTTGGTGCATTCGCATCATCTGAAGCCTGTTGCATCAACCCATCTGTGCGTAATTTATTAGCCAATTCAATAACTTTTTGAGGATTACGACGATTTTGTTTCTTTTCTATTTTTGTCACTCTTCCAGTTTTTATATAATTTTCAATATCTCCAATGCCTTCATCATATATCGACTGCATCGAGTCTCCAAAAAAGCCAACAATACTAGGTTCAACAACTTTTTGTAATGATTCAAGCAATATTTCTATTACTAACGGAGACGTATCCTGATATTCGTCAACAAAAATAAACGGATATTTGCTACATACAATTTTGCACAATTTAGAATATGTTTCAAACATTTTCTTTGCAATAATCAAAACCTCATCATGCGAAATTTCTCCTTTTAAGATCCTTGTATATTCTTTATATGTAATCTGAATATCATCAAGTAATTGAAATTCCTCCTCATCATCCGATAATGGATTTTGAATTTTCCCATTTGGATCATTCACTATTTCACATAAAATTTTTCTCAATTCTACTTGAAATTGTCGAATATTATCCCACAAAAAATCATGAATTGTTGACACATATAAATTACCAATATGACATCTATCACGTATTTCCAATGCTGCAGCATTTGTATATGTTATGCAGGCAATTCTCACTTTCGGATACTTTTCAGATACTTTCTTCAATAAACTGACCAAAGAATAAGTTTTTCCGCTACCAGCTCCTCCACTCAGTAAAAAATTTTGTTTTTTCTCTATAAGCGATAAAATATCAATTACTTCTCTTTCTAATCCTGCTTCAGCCACAATAATCCTTCCTTAATATACGATGGTATTTTCCAATTCGAATAATCACATTTTCCATCTGATTCACTGTTTAAAAGCACTTCCATTGGAAATGCCGGTTTACTTTTCACACACTTTTCAGCCAGTTCATATGGGGAATATTGATAAATACCACTTTCATCTTTTTCATCAAAATACTTTTTATTTTTTAAGCAATGGAAATTTGATATATTATCAATAATAAACTGTCTATTACAACAGAAAAACGCATCCTCGAAACTTCGTGGATAATATTCTTTTCCGTTTTCTTCTTTAGTTTGATATGCAATCATGAGCTTGCCATCTTCATTTTGTTGCCAGTTTTTTTGTATATAGCTTAATACCTTTTGTCTTGCATTTCGCTTTTTAAAAAAAGTTAAATCATTTCTTCCCCAATTCTCTAATGCTTCTTTAAAATAATAATTCAATGCATGATTACTAGTCTTTTCGCCTTTTTCAACCTCACAGGCAACATAATAAGTCCCTTTCCCTTTTATTTTTTTCTTTTTAACTGCATCAATATCTGTTATAATCAATGTCTTAATATCTAAAAATGCTAATAAAGGACTAAATAGTTGTGAGTTAGCACCCGCCGCAATAATTGATATATTTTGAGACAACAGTGGCATTCCTAATGTTTCCTCTTCCTGATCAATTTTCCGCATCATTGCTGGTAATAAAATACGTTCCGTATCTCCTTCATAGAGAATCACTTTATCTGCAAAAAATACTTCTGCATAATTAAGAGTAAGATACTGTTTAAGAAACTTATAACGTTTATTATTCGGATCAGTCTCATCTTTGTATTCTGCTTCTAAGGAACATAAATTTTTTGAAATAACTGCATACGGAGACACTCTGCAAAAATATTTTATATCATCAAAATCACATTCAGCGACAATATGAGAAGAATGGGTAGTAATCAATGTCTGAACAACAATATCTAATCCATCCTTACATTTTTTTCCTTCTCTCAGTAATTCTTTTATATTTTTAATAAAAATATATTGTAATTGTGGATGTGTATGCGCTTCTGGCTCTTCGATAAACAGGATATTTATATCTGCAGGCATCTTTTCCTTGTCACTATCACATCTAAATTCTGCCATGATGGTTTCAATTTGAATAATGATGCTAATAAGATTCAAGTAACCTAATCCATTATAACTTTCAGGAAGTTCTTGACTGCCACTTTTATAAGTCATAATCGTGTTATCTTTAATCAATTCTTGCCGTCCTAAAGTGGAATTAATTTGAATAATTGTTTCATTTTCTTTTGTTCCACCGAATCTTTTTACTTTTCTGACAATTTCTTCAAATACTTTTGAATATAATCCCGTCAATTCATGATCTGTTTTCAGTAGTTGTGCTTCAAATTCTTCAAGCACTGGATCACCAGCTTCACCTTTTACACGCTCGTAATATTGGTTTGATAATGATGAAAGCGATGTATCATTTTCCTTATTATCTGTTTCTCTCTTTGCCCCAATGGATTTAATAGAAACTATGCGAGACAAATGAAGGATATTTTTATCAAGTATCGTAAATATGTCCGGATTGCATTCGTGTATTGTATAATCATACTTAACAGCCTTATAAACAGTCTTGAAATAATTTTTCGATTTATCACGCATAAAGCGCTCAAATAACTGTTGTTTATTTTTTGCATTTTTCTTACCAGAAGATAACTTTTCAAAATATTTATCATAATCCGTTTTTAGTTGATCAATATCATTCAAAATATATTCTATTTTCAATACGACCATATGATTATCTGGATCTAAATCCATAAGCAGTGGAGAAATATTTGCTATATTATCATTCTCGTTATATTCGATATACAAAAATAATTCTATTCCCTGTATATCTGTACTGTCCCACTCACTTTTCTTATATGCTATACAATTAGTTAATCTTAATTTAAACTCTAAATTAAAATCATCATATCGAATCCCCTGACCTTTACCCTCCGAAAAAAAAGTTTGCATTATAGACAATAGTGATGTTTTTCCACAATTATTTTTTCCGATAATCAGAGAAAGATCCTTCTGCCAGTCCATTGAAAAGTTCTTTAATGCTCTGTAATTTTTAACTCTGATTTTTACAATTTCCATCTTCTCACCTTCTAAAATTTATTCCTGTCATTAGCCGCTTTATCATCAATACATAGCTCTCTTTTATTTCCAATACCTACTTTACTCTTCTCTGATTTCCATATTAAGTGCTGCCAAAATATTATCAATACGCTGTATCAAATCATCGTACGTCATAATATCTGCAATATGTTTATATTGTCGTTTGATTAATTCAAAATCGTTCTTTTGTTGTTGATTAAATTGCTCACTTCGTCCCAGAAGTAAAATACCTTGAGGATTAATAACCTTTGGCATCACATTATTGGGTAATTTTTCTGAAAATTGTTTTTGAAGTACTTTCTCTCCTTCCGTTCCCCAAACATTAAGACAATAAATATATTTTTCAATCTGTTGAATAGCTCCAGCCAGTTCTCGCACAGGTACATAATTATTACGATATGAAGATTGCTTGGTTAAAATTTGAACATTCGGCTTTTTTATTTCAAGAATATCAATATATCCATTTGCATCTACCAAGAGAAAATCTGGTCTTTTCTCATGTCGATCAACTCCTTTGATTACAACTTCTCGTACTCCAGCTATGTACTTCGGATATAATAGTCTCAACAACCCATGTATTTGCTTTTGCCATACTTCTTCTCTTACACTATCTGATCTGTTTAAAAGTTCTAACAGATTTGCTCTGACCTCTCGAAATTGACAAATCTCTATTTTTGCATTTTCCTTAAATGTGTTCTGTATATCATCTTGAAGAGCGGATGAAAGACTTTTTTCTTGTCTCTCTATAAACTTATTAAATTTCTCTTCATACGACTCTGTATGCGGGAAAAACTCTTTAACAATTGTTGCAATCCGAGCATTTGCATAATAATTTAATTCGGCTGTTTTGGGAAATTTTTTTATTAATAATTCAAAAGTCTCTATAGGTATATGGTCTTTAATATCACTTCCACCTATATAAACATCTTTTTCTACAATATGATCTATTTTAGCAAGGACAGAAATATTACGATAAGCAACAAAATGACGTTTATTTAACTTAACGCTATTAGCAAAATAAAAATCATGATCAACACCAATCACATCACGATCAATAACGGTATATTCGTCTAAAACCTTACCAACACAAAAATGGAGTTCATTAAGCATATCATCCTCAAAACGTAAATGCGTTATATTAACTGTAAATGTCCTTGAAATATGCCATTCTTCGTCTTTTCTCAAAATTTCAAGAATATCTTGAATATCGATACGTTCCGGAGTTAATATCAGTAATAATTCATCTTCACTTCTTTCAAATGTAATACTCATCCTTACGCTCTCCTCTTTTCTTTAATCATAGCAATTATTGATCACACATGTTATCAATGGTATACATAATAAAATAATCTCTTTCATTTTTTCAATAATTCCGTAAATTCATAAAACTCATCTAATGAATTAAACAAATCTTGTCTCATTATTCCTCCCAAAAATTTATGTCCTTCATGTTATGTTCGTTATTTTCATTATAAATCAATTTAAACTTCCAATATCCTCCAGCTTAATCACACTTAATATAGCTGGCGCTGCTTCCCAACTTCCTGAATATTTCATATTTGAATCATATTCACATTTTGCAATTTTTTCTTTCAACTGTTCAATATTATCTACCCCAAATAATATTTGCATTTTCTTACAATATCTGCGAGACTTCATTTTTTCCCATTCCAACCCCTTATTTTTAACATAAACGTAACATCCAGGGAACCAATATATACCCATCCAATTTTTATTACCTTCAACCAAATCATACGCACTACAAACCTGATATAAAAATAAGTCTGCCTCCGCAATTGCTTCTGAAGTATATATTGGAAATTTTTCTCTCTGATTACAAATTACATCTCCTATCAATGTATATTTGTTTTTCATTTCAGACATTGGCTTATATTGATTTTCAATAATCTCATTAAAATGTCTGAATGCTGTATAATTATTTGGTTTAATAGCTCCACCAAAAGAACTTGTTTCTAAAAAATATGTATATGTTAACAATGTGTTTATTGCCATATAGTCTTTTGTGTGACGAAAATATGCAATGGTACATATAAACAGTTCCCATAAAAGTGTCTTATAAACATCAAAATCAGTCTCATATGCTGAACTTGCTTGCAAATTAAATGTTCTTACACATGACAGTTTATTATATAAAT
>OLSF01000926.1_pt1 | contig 27995 bp, 20 predicted proteins | sample 1672301 | NCBI WGS metagenome assembly OLSF01 (sample SAMEA3136669, study PRJEB25190) | human gut metagenome | biome: human gut; feature: human-associated habitat; material: faeces | place: Austria | collected 2013
AGAGAAATTTTTTGCTGTATGTCCCAAAGTTCTCTCATCATCCTCGTATCCTCCGAATGCAGCAACTTCATATCGCGATACGCTTCTGTGATGGCGTTTTCCATAGAGTATCCTGCTGCCAGTGCAGAAACCATGCTATCCATTGCCTCCTTAAATTCCACCATCAACTGCCACTTCTCCTGCTCCTTTTGAACTTTTATCCGGTATCTTACATAACAAACGCTTCCTAAAACCGCACCCAAAAAACACAATGCTGCCTGCCGGTAAAATAAAAACAGCAGGAAAAAACTTCCGATAAACCCAACTGCCATTGTCTTCAAATACCACTTTCGTTCTCTCATCCATTTCACAAAATCACCCCTGCTCTCTCCGCTTTTCCGGTTGCCGAAAAAACCGTCTTTGTCCTCACAAGATGCCCCTTCACCCTGCCATTCATTTCTCCCTGTTCCTCAAAAACAAATAACGGATGAAGTTCTATCTTACCGTCCACCACACTTCCTACCTCACTAATTTCCAGCACACGCCGCGACTTATCTCTAAGTCTCCCAAGATGAATCATAATATCAATCCCGGAAGCAATCTGCTGTCGAATCGCTGCCAACGGAATTTCTAAACCCATCAGAAAGAGCGTCTCCAAACGATTCAGCATATCTTTCGGACTGTTTGCATGACCGGTAGACAAGCTTCCGTCATGTCCGGTATTCATCGCTGTCAATAAATCAATCGCTGCAGAATCCCGAATCTCCCCAACAATAATCCGGTCGGGACGCATACGCAGTGCACTCTTAACCAAATCGCGGATAGTAACTTCATTCTTTCCCTCCACATTGCGGTTTCTGGCTTCCAGTCGAACCAGATTTGCGATGTTTTGAATCTGCAATTCCGCAGAATCCTCAATCGTAATCACACGCTCTTCTTTCGGAATGAAATTAGACAGCACATTTAAAAATGTGGTTTTTCCGGCACCGGTTCCTCCGGAAATAAAAATATTGTATTTGGCAATCACAAGCTTCTGTAAAAACTCACATGCCTCCTTTGTCAACGCACCAAGGGAAAGAAGTTTCTCCATCGTCATTGCTTCTTTTGGAAACTTACGAATGGTAATCACCGGTCCTTCCAGTGCAATCGGCGGCACAACAATATTTACGCGGGAACCATCTTCCAAGCGGGCATCCAAAATCGGGTTTGACTCATTCACAATGCGGTTTCCCCGGGAAGCAATCTGCTGAACAATGTTTTCCAGCCTCGTTTGATGCTCAAACGAAAGTCCCGTCTCATACAAACGCCCCGCCTGCTCAACAAAAATGTGATGCGGTCCGTTTACCATAATTTCCGTAATCGTCTCATCCTCTAACACATCCTGCAAAACATCCATGCGGCGAATTGAATTAAAGACCATGTGGCGCAGTTTTCGCTTTTCTTCCAGCCGGATATACTCATCCGGAAAAAGCTCCGTTATCGTCCGGTCAATCATCGCCTGCAGGGTTTCATCCTCAAGTTCTGCACCGGGTGGAACCTCCTCCAGTACCCGTTCCCGAATTACCATCCGTCTTTCATTCCATATCTTCCCATACACATCCATCCTCCGGGCCTCCTTCTTTTTCCAGTAAGTGCTCCATACGTGACATCAACTGATTATTTTGTGACCACTCGACAAGTGGCAGAGTGCAAAGATTTTCCCGCCAGTTTTGTATCTCTTCCCATTCCGGAATAAACTCAGCAAGTGCTAATAAATCATTCTTTTTCTCCATCTCACAATAATGCAAAAAAACCTTCTTACGCACATCACCGAAACCATCTCTTTTATCTACAACAAACAGCCTGTCGGCACACACCATAAACTCCATCAAAGACTCCGACAAAGCCCCCATCTCGACAACCAGCGAATCATATTCACCTATTGTCAAGAGCCTCTCAAATAACTTTTTCAAGTCTTCGATTCCACAGTCTAACAAATCCTTATAATGGGCAAACGGAGTCAGCATATCAGCACTGCCAAACGGATAAACATACTGCGGTAACTGCGCTGAAAACAACTTCTCCGATGGACACAAAAGAAGCTCGCCAATATCTCTTTTTTGCCAATGCGGATCTTTCGAAAATTCACCGTCAAAATATACCGGAAATCCGCTTAAGCTGACAAACAGACACCGCCCTTTTGTCCCCAGATACTGTGCCGTCATCACCGCAGGCTCCGTAACAATCATTCCCTCCGGCGAAAAAAACATAATCACACCTTTTTGTATTTTTTTCTGTTCTTCCAAAGGCTTATAACCAAGAATTTTCAATAAATCCTCGTAAATGCCCTCGGCACGCTGATACTGTAAAATCTTCTTCTGCTTCCTGTCATCTGCCTTTCCTAACAGAATCACCTCTTTTTTTGCCTCTGCATAAAGTCCCTCATCATCGGTCAAAACAACAATCCGCTGGTTCTCTGTCTCCGTCCGCCACATCACTCGTTCTCTCTCTGTCATTAACTCCAATCGTATCTGTTTATTCTTTTTCCTTGTCAAAAAGCGGAGCAGCCGCCTTCCATAATCTGCCTGCAAAAAATACAAAAGTATTATCGTTTCTTTCATCCGAATCCTCCTTTTTCCGTTGCCTTCCATTTGCATAAAAGGGCACTTTCCCTAAAATATCTCCCATAAGGCAGCGATGGATATGGCAATACAAAAAGGAATGACACCATCTTCACCATCTCGTCTCATGTCATAATAGGGATTTTTATTTCGTGTTTTTTTATCACTTTTTATAAATTGAAATAAATAGCGAAACCGGCGAAACATATTCTTCCGCCAAATCATCTTAAACAGCGCCATAATGGCACCAACAAAAATAGAATAAACAAGGATACGGAGTGCAGCCCTAAAACCAAGGAATGCTCCTATAACAGAAATTAATTTACTATCGGATGCCCCGAATACGTGGCAAACGTAAAATATAAAACTGACAGAAAACGGAATGATTATCCCTGCAAGCCAGAAAGAAATCCCGCCTGCCGATATCCTGTCCAGATGGCCGATAAGGCTTATCACAAGAGCGGCAAAACAAAGTGCATTCGGCACACGGTACTGCCATAAATCGAAGAGGGATGCCGGTACGAGAACAAGAAAAATCAACTCGTAAACTAAGGTCATCACTCACCTCCTATCTGTGATGTGCTACAAATTTAACACGCCGCATACCTCCTTGTCAACAACTTTCGAAAGCGTTTTACGACACAAGATAATGTGCATAACCTTTCCATTTTTTGACTATACTGTTACTAAGTATTTGTGATTTTTCATCGTAAAGGAGAGTGTGAAATGAAGAATAAAAAAAATCCTGCATGCCAGGCAAAAGCCGAGCTTATGCAGGAAATTGAGTCCTTACAACAGGCGCTTGAAACCGCCCATTCCAATTTTGAAAATGTATGTGACCCGGATTTAATTGACAGCTATATCTATGAAATCAATGCGCTGTCCTTCCGTTATAAATATTTACTGCGCCAAGTGCAGAGCATTCAGACAAACGCCGAATTTACGCCTCAAATCCGCGATTTGCATCAGCCCCGCTATCAATCGTCTCATTGAGCGTTCCACGCCCGTATGTGAGGCCTGCATAAATTGTCTGCACGTTTTTCATAACGGCTTCGGAGTCATCCTGTTTTGCAACTTCTTTAAAAGAAGGAAGAAGTGCTTCAAAAATATCCGTTGCATGATTTAACTGCTCCGGGTCTCTGTTTGCGATTCCCTGACAAAGTTCCCGGTACGCAAACACATATAACTGGCGAAGATAATGGGAAATCTCATAATGCAAATCTAAACTTGCCATCAACTCCGTAATCATACTGCGCGCACGTTCAATTTCATGGCGCGCCGCTTCAATTTCTCCCTGTTTTAAATATTTTTTTCCCTCTTCTATACTGGCAAGTGTTGCCTCATAAATAATCACAACAAGTTCACTTCGGTTTGCCTGTGTCACACGCGCTGCATATTCCTGTAACCGTTCTTTTTCCATGCCATCTTCCTCCTATTCGCGGGATTTTTTTATCCCTGAAGAATCTGTAAAATCGTCTGTGGCTGGTTGTTCGCCTGTGCTAACATCGAAGTACCTGCCTGTACCAACACGCTGTACTGTGTATATTTTGTCATTTCTTCCGACATATCCACATCTTCAATACGAGAGCATGCCTCCGTCAAGTTCTGTGAAGTCTCATCAAGACTTGATATTGCAGAATCCAAGCGATTCTGGTAGGCACCAAGTTTAGCACGAATGGAAGAAACCTGCTGAATCGCATCATCAAAAGCTGAAATTGAGGAAGAAGCTCCTGCCACGGTACATACGTTACAGTTTTCAATATCCAGCGTTTTTGTATTCACACAAGGAATCGAAATGTTAATGCTCTGTCCCTCATTGGCTCCAATTTGGATTGCAACATAACCGGCATCCAACATGGTAACGGTAGCGTCTGAACCTGCTTTCGCATTTGAAATATCAAATAACATGCGGAATCCGTCGCGGTCCGACACTTCCATCTGTCCGCCATTGATAAATACTGTTGCCGTATTTGAAAATCCGGAAGTAGTATCAAGTGTTACTTTTGCATCGGTACCCTCTGTAGTCTGCACACCGTTAATACCAAGTTTCTGCGCCAGATTTGCATTATCCGTTGTGATATTTAACTTCTGGGATGCACCGTAAATAACCGAAGTAAAGGAAAGATTTGTCGCCGCAGCCAGTTCACACTCCACACCGGCGGCATTTACCGGAACCACATCGACATTCATCATTTCACAGTAATCACGAATGTTTGCATAAACATCTTCAAAAGTCTGACCTTCCTTAATATCAATCACTTCACCATTAATCTGAATCTGTCCTGCAGTCGCCTTATCAACTACATCTGTTGGTGCAAATCCAAGTGCACCTGTTTTTGCAGTTGCCTGTGTTGCCTCTGATACAATCTTAAATTTGTAACCGGTTAATGCCACATCATCACTGGCATCAATCAATTTCACACCAACATTGTTGGATGAGGACTGCCGGCAGCAGGAACCATCTAACACACTCATCGTATTATACTCAGTATCTTTTGACAAACGGTCGATTTCCGCCATCAAAGAATCAATCTCATTTTGCAGTGCCTGTTTATCTTCAATCGTTGTCACACTGCCGTTTGCCGCCTGTACTGAAAGTTCACGGCAGCGCTGTAACATATTTTCAATCTCAGAGAGAACACCTTCTGTCGTCTGAATAAAAGAAACACCATCTGAACCGTTTTTGGACGCTCTCTGAAGTCCTCGAATCTGTGCGTGCATTTTCTGGGAAATTGCCATTCCTGCCGCATCATCTGCCGCTTTTGTAATCCGGTAGCCGGAAGATAATTTGTTTGTACTTGCTGTCAACTGTGACTGTACACTGTTCAAGTTAAAATTTGCGCGAAGCGCCGAAATATTTGTATTAATTTTCATTGTCATCGTCCTTTCTGTTCATGGTTACCACAAATAATCTGGCAATCCGGTACAAATCCTGATTTTTTGCACCTTCTTTTTTATTTCCTACGGAAAGAGACGTCCTTTGCCCCGTAATCAGGGTATTACCATCCATTGTAAAACCAATCTCTTCCAATTCCTTTTCAAATGCATCCATGCGCTCTTGACAGGAGGAAACACTCGTTTCATCCTCTACGGTAACAAAGCCGTTTACCTTTTTCTCTTTTACCTTAAAACTAGCCTGCAACCTGCCAAATTCCTTAGAATTCATAGCAATCTCAATACTGCCCTTTTCTTTTTCCACGCCTTCCCTAATTGTAATATTACAAGTCGTAATTCCAAATTCCGTCAATATCGGCACTTCATAAACCTGACAGCGGCGCATTGCGCCATGGAATGTAAACAAGCGGGACATCTGATTCTGCCATGTAATTTCATCATATGTTATATCGTCTGATTCCCGTCTTTCCACTAGTTCTTTTTGCATGTTTTCTTCAATTTCTGCAAATACATCATCCAAAGAGTCCGGCTCTTCCATCGCATCAAGAACCGCATCGGTATCCTCTTCTTTCCACAAATCACGCCATTTACCGGCACCCATCTGCCGAAACTCCTGCACCAGTGAAAGATTGGAAAGTGTCGCCGGTAAATCCAGCGCTTCTAAGAAATTTATCACCTCTGACTCACTCTTTGCAGCCGCCTCACGCACGGAGCGCACTTCATTCTCATAAAAGGTATTTTCCTCTGCAATTGCTGCCTCTTCACACCGCTCCAATAATGCCTCTGCTGAAATTTCCTCATTTCCACCCATTGCCTCTTTTAATACCTGTGGTGACAATTTTTCCGTTAAATCTGCCGCAATATTTTGTCCATATGCCGCATAAATCTGCTTGGAAATGGAATTTTTCGAAGCAATTACTTCTTTTTCCATGCCAAACGAATCATCCACCGAGACATCCATTCCGGCTTTTTTTCGTGTGCGGACTGCCGACAGAAGGGAAGAAAGCGATAATTCTTTTCCCTCATTTAATACCTGAGCGGCTGCCGCTCCGTCACTTTTTTCAATCTGGTGAAGAAGGCGGTAAACGCCAATCATCGTTTCACGCTCATCTTCCGTAAGACCATCCGTGTGGTCCATCTTCCACAAATACTTCCGGAAAGAAATATCTTCTATATCATTTTGGGCTAAAATCTCATTCACATCATTCTGCAATTCGTCTAATGTCTTTTCTAACGGATTCTCGCCCTTGCGTATGAGCTCACAGACAACTTCCGGTTTCATACTTTTCATCAGCGTCGTAACACGCTCGTCATACTCTTTAACAGAAACCAGATTTTCCTCGGTCAGAGGCATCTGATTATAAGCAAGAGCGCGAACCGCCCGCTCATTTCTCGCTGTTGTCTCGAAACCTGCTTCCTCAAGCAGCGTATCGATATTGGAAAATGCTTTTGTAAGCGAATCCCCTAAATCTCTGCGGACTTCTGTTCCCACCGACTCATAACGATTTTCTACCATATCAAACGAAGCGGTGAACGCCTCTGCCTTAGAAGACAGGGAAGAAAGTGTATCCTCTACTCCCTGAGTAAATGCATATCCCATAAACTCAACCGGTGCAGACAACACTTGTTTTACCGCCTGAGAAGTTTCTTTCAGCGTATTGATATTTTCTTCTGTCACCGGCAAATCCGCATTGAAAAGTTCCGACTGATAAGCCTCTTTTTCCGCTGCTCTAAGTTTCTCAACCACATCTTCCAATTTCGTGACATCAATTGAAATTCCTTTTTCTGACATCGTGCGGATGGCATCCGCCGTCATCGTAAGCTGGGTTTCCGCCAGTCTTCTCTTAAAACGAACAGCCTCTGCCACCGATAATTTCACTAAATTCGCTTTTTCCGGCTGCACACCTTCCGCCATCTGGTCGGCAATTCGTGCCGCCAAAACCGAATCTTTAGTTTCTTTTAATTCTTTTACCTGCGAAGAAAGTGCCACATTTTCTGCCGTTACCGGTAAATCTTCTTCATACAGCCACTTCGCTGCTGCCATGTTTTCGTCATCTGCTTCCATCCCGCTCTCTTCTAAGCGGCTGCGAACCTGATTCTCCACAAGTGAAAAATCATTTTCCTCGGACGATGGATTTTCTTCACCTTCCACGGCCCCATGAACACCGGCATTAATACTTTCCGGTGTAAGAATTGTATTTTCATTGTCAATAAAAAACTTCATCGCAGCGTCCGAAAAAGAGCGGATTTCCGATGCCATATCTACGGCATGCGAAAACTTCGCCACATTTTCTTCCGTCACCGGCAGGTCACTGTCCAATAACCGGTCAATCACAGCGTCCGGGACGTTACCGTCCACGGCTAACTGAGCGGCATTTTTACTTACCGCCTCATCTTTTTCCCGCTGTTTTGACACTTCACGCTCGACAGCCTCCTGCTTCTCATGACGTTCTTTCTTAATTCTTGTGACCGCCCGCTCAAGCTGAGATGAAGTATATTCTTCTAACGGTGTCCCATCTTCCGAAACCGCTTTTGCATCTTTCCCGGTCATACAGCGGCTGATAAAATCCGCCGGTGACATCTGCGCATCGTCTAAAGGCACCATATTTTGTTTCTGTAATTGTTTTGCTTCTGCTTCCGTATACACAATGTGGTGTTTCCCCGCCTCTTGTACGGAACAATCCATTGTCGCCCCCACCTGAATCTGGGAGATGCCGCCATCCTTGGCGTCTTGTACAGACACGTTTTTTTTCTCCATTCTTTCCGTGTCATCAAAGGTAAGGGAAATCCGATTGGTCGAAATATCCATAGATTTCACGCTCACTTTCTAAATCCTTATACTTATATCTCGGACAATCCGGCGGAAATCTTTAGTATCTCTTCCTAATTTGCCTGATACTCTTCTAACAGATTTTTATCCAGTTTAATTCGGTTATCCATCGTTTTCATGACATCGGCAATTTCAACCGTCTGTTTCACGGATGGATCCGACAAATCATACAAATTATTATTGCGGAAATCAAGGACAATCGGCTCGAAAATATTATCTTCATTTTCAGTGACAACCAATCCCTTTTCTCCATTTGTCAATTCAACACATACACCCGGATACAAAATAGAAATACCATGAATCAAAGCATTTACTATTTTCTTATTATAACGCTCCTCATCCGCAAGAAGTTCACGCACCGCTTTCACTTCCGAAGTCGGCTCCTCAAAAGACTTCATTGCTGTCATACGGTCATACGCATCTGCCACATAGAGGATATTTGCATTCACACTCTCTTTTAACGCTGCCGGAATCTCTGCATCGCTCTCGCTTGTATAAAGCTCCTGCATCTGGGTAATGAGGCGCGGAACTTCCTCATCCAAATCACCATATCGGGCTAATGTCTCCTGTGTGTTTTTCTTAACGACTTCTTTCGTGCCATCATCTAAATCTTCCGCATCCAGTAACTGCTGTAATTTCAGTGCACCGATATCATGCAGAATAGCAGACTTCACAAGGAGATTAATCCGTCCAACCGAAAAGCCCATCTGACCGGCAATAATGGCGGACAAAATAGCAACATTCAAAACATGTTTATAAATATAATCTTCACTGCTTCGCAGATTCTGCACAAAATTAATCTTATGGTTTAAGTCTCCATAATTCTTTATGATAAGACTGCACAGCCAGTCAAGCCCTTTGTCTTTTTTCCCGGAATCAATCAAATCCAAATCTTCGCGGATACTAAAAACTGCCATCGTCTGGAAACGCTCAAAGTTAATATCATCCTCCGACATCGGCGGAACCGGTTCTGCTGGTTCAAGTATGTACAGACCTAAAAGCCTAAAATTTTTAATTCCGTAAATCGCCTGCATCGTAAGTTTTGTATCACGGTCATACAACAAAACTCCATTTTTATTGTAGATTGGTTTTCCTAAGCGCATTCCGGGCTTGAGTTCATCTACTTTCACAAATAACATGCTGCTACCTCCTCGACTTAATTTTTTCACATTTTTTTCGTATACTTATCATCATAAATCGTTATTTCTATCATAGCAGTTATTGCCATTTGACGCAATGATTATTTGAGAAAGGAGCGTGAAATTATGCGAAAAAGAGGACTGATTTCGGTTTTGATTTTATCTCTTTTGCTTAGCAGCATCATACCGCATAAAATTCAGGCTGTAACCAAACAGGCTAAGACCGCTAAAATCTCTGATAACTATGTGGAGGGCGAAGCCATTGTAACACTTAACGCTTCTTCCGAAACCGGACTTGCCAAAGAGGGAACCGCATCATTTGATTCCGATATTGAAGTGAAAAACAGCTGGGATTTTGGTCCTGCCAAAAAGAAAAAGGGGAAAAATCTCTATCTTTCAGAGGTTCGCTCCGATACCTATTCAACGAAAGAACTTATTGAAAAACTGAAAAGACAGGATAATGTAGTTGCCGCCGAGCCAAATTACTACCGCTATAAATTAGCCACGACAAACGATACTTATGCCGATGAACAGTGGTATTTAGACGGCACCGGAGCCTATCAGACTACTTCCTCCGGTATTCAGTACAAAAACCGGATTCAAACAAGTAACGACAGCGATACCATTGTTGCCGTCGTTGATACCGGTATTGACTACACCCACGAAGATTTAACCGCTCACATGTGGAAAAATCCTTACGACCAGTTAGAGCTTCCGGGTACATATGGCTATGATTTCGGAGATTACGACAGTGATCCTATGGACGAAGATGAGGACGGACACGGTACTCACTGCGCCGGTGTCATCAGTGCCGTATCGGACAATAATAAAGGAATCTGCGGCATCAGCAATGCAAAACTAATGGCGTTGAAAGTTTTTAATTCTGCCGGCACATCATACGATTCCGCTATCATCGCGGCTTTTAATTACATCTATAAAGCGCAGACTCTCGGCGCAAATATTGCTGCCATCAACTGTTCCTGGGGTGGCGGTGGAAGTAGTTCAACCTCTATGAAAACGCTGATTAACCAGATTGGGCAAAATGGCAGTCTGTTTCTTTTTGCTGCCGGAAACGATGGCGAAGACCACGATAATGCCATCTCCGATGGATGCCCCTATGACTTGGACAGCCCTTATGTGGTAACCGTTGGTGCCTCCACCCAGACCGATAAAAAAGCATCTTTTTCCGATTACGGAAATAAGACTGTCCACCTTTTTGCACCGGGCCGGAATATTTTTTCCACAATAAATTCCGATGTTTTTTACCCTTCCGTTTACACAGACAGTATGCGAAGTTCACGGTGTTCGTATTTCACCTCTTTTGACTCTAACGATGCCGTTTTATACCACCCATCGGAAATCGGCAAATTAGATGGCAGCATTTTATACAATGAAAAGTCTTACTCAGCAGAAGATTCGCACAATCAGGCAGGCAGCGGCTCTTACTGCATTTCCATTGATGCTGCACGAAGTTCTGCAACTTTGGCACTTTACATGGATATAGACGACATGAGCTTAGCCGATGGCACATATCAGGTATCTTATGATATGGGCATCGAAGAAAATGGTGAAATTTCATGGTCCCACTACAGCAGTAAATTGTATTTTATAAAACAAAACAACACTTTTTACGCAGAAATTGTTTCCTTAACAGGCAACTTTACTTCCGTACATAAAATTTACTTTGATAACATCGGCATTTCAAAAGCAAATCCGACAAATGCCCTTTATATTAAGTACAATTCGATGAGCGGCACTTCTATGGCTGCCCCTCAGGTATCGGCTGCCGCAGCACTTCTTTCCGCCGCATACCCAAACGATTCCGCAGTGCAAAGGCGCAACCGTCTGCTGAACTGTGTGCGTGAGGTTTCAGGGCTTTCTTCCTACTGCATGACCGGCGGCATTTTGGATTTAAGTAAAATCAGCTCCGCCTCATCCGGTCTCCCTGCCTGTCTGCAGACCACAACACAGACAAACACCACTGCGGCACAAAGTACAAACAGCACAAAGAAAACAATCAAACTGGTGACGAAAATAACATTAAATAAAAAGAAAGCAAAACTTCGTTATAAAAAGAAACTCAAATTAAAGGCCACCGTAAAGCCGAAAAATGCGACAAACAAAAAAGTCAAATGGTATGTCTCCAATAAAAAATATGCCAAAGTAACGCAAAAAGGTGTTGTCCGTGCAAAGAAAAAGGGAATTGGCCATACGGTTAAAGTTTATGCAAAGGCAAAAGATAAATCAAAAAAGAAGGCTTATTGCAAAGTGCGCATTTATAAATAAAGATACCCTTGACTTTTTCCACACAAATCAACTACACTTAAGGACGAAACGGATTGTTTTACTATGAGGAGGCATTATGAAAAAAATTGGATTAATCGGAGCCATGGATGAAGAAGTGGCTATCATAAAAGAAGAAATGACAAATACAAACGAAGTGACAAAAGCCGGCATGACTTTTGTGGAAGGAGATTTTTACGGAATCAAAACCGTTGCCGTTGTAAGTGGCATTGGCAAGGTTAATATGGCAGTCTGCACCCAGATTCTCTGTGATGACTTTCATGTAACCATGGTTATCAACACCGGCGTCGCCGGCTCCTTAAACAACGCTCTTGATATTGGCGACATTGTTTTATCGAGCTGTGCGCAGGAGCACGATATGGACGTCTCGCCACTCGGAGACCCGGTCGGCATCATCCCACGCATGGAGCAGTCAATTTTTACAGCAGATGAGACACTGGTTTCTTTGGCAAAATCCGCCTGTGAAAAAGCGAATCCGGACATCCACTGCCACATTGGAAAAGTGGTGAGCGGCGACCAGTTTATCGCCAGTGCGGAGAAAAAGAATTATTTAATTGAAACATTCCATGGTGACTGTGCCGAAATGGAAGGTGCTGCCATGGCGCACACCGCTTACTTAAACAACGTCCCATTTTTAATTATCCGCGCCATTTCTGATAAGGCAGATAATTCCGGTCATATGGATTATCCGGTTTTTGCAAAACAGGCAATTATCCACACCGTTTCTCTGCTTAAGGAACTTTATCAACATTTATAAACAATTATCTTTGAGAATAACACAGTGGAATGTCACAATAGTTTATTGTGGCATTCCTTTTCTTTTGTTAAAATATAGTTACAATGAAAGGAGTGTAGCTATATGAAACAAATCAAAAAGGTAATTGCCCACAGCCTGGTTGCCGTTCTTTGTCTGTCTTCATTTCTGACAAACACAGCGTCCACTGAAGCAAAGGCAAAAAAGCCAAAACTTTCCCAAAAATCAATAACTCTGACAAAGGGAAAATCAAAAACTCTTAAGGTAAAAAACACAAAAAAATGCAAGGTCACCTGGAAAACAAGCAAGAAAAAGGTCGTTTCAATTTCAAAAAAGAAACGTACCTCCTGCAAATTAAAAGCAAAAGCGAAAGGAACCGCAAAAATCACCTGCACGGTAAAAAGAAAGAAAAAAACATATAAACTTACCTGCAAAGTAAAGGTGAAAGCGAAAAAAACCGTCGTTGCTTCCAGCTTAAAGGATACCTATGCAAAAATTGTACCGTACATGGGTACCTGCCTAAACTACGGAAGTGCTTCTAATCCACGAGAACTGCAAAACGCGTCCACAATGAAATTTGTAAAAAAACAGTACAACAGCTTTACTTTGGAAAATGAAATGAAACCGGATGCTATTCTCGGCTCATCCGCCAAGCTCATTTCCGTTGCTGACGCAAAGAAAAAGGGATATTACATTCCTGCAGGATATGCCGAATCAACCGTTCCGGAATTAGCATTTACAACCGTTGACAAATCTTTAGAGGCCGCAAAAAACAACGGTTTGAAAATGCGTGCCCATACTTTGGTATGGCACAGCCAGACACCGTCCTGGTTCTTTACAAAAAATTACGATGGCTCAAAAGTTGTTACTCCTGCTGTTATGGATGCCCGTCTTGATTTTTACATTCACAATGTAATGGGGCATGTAATGGATAAAGAAAAAGCTTTAACCGGTTCTGCCGGAAGCATTGTTTACGCATGGGATGTTGTAAACGAATATCTCCACCGTCCGTCTTTTGCATTTTTCAAAACATGGACGAGTGTATATGGCGATATGGGAAATTCTCCTTCTTATGTTAAGAAAGCATTTGAAATTGCCTACGATATGTTAAAGAGTTATCAGGCAACGGATAAAGTCACGTTATTTTATAATGATTACAACACCTATTTCGGTGTAAAAGACACATTAAATCTGGTAGAATTTATCAACAAAGGCGAAACTGCTAAAATTTGCGGAGGTATCGGCATGCAGAGCCACGTAGATGTAAAAGTCCCTACGGTTGCCGAATACGGCAGTGCATTAGAGCAGTTTTTAGCAGCAGGTTACGAAATTCAGATAACCGAACTTGACTTTACTATAAACTTTGACACGGAAGGAACTAATGCTTCCTACGCTTACACACCGGAGCATGAAACCGATGCGGATCAGGCAAAATTCGTAAAAAAACTGATGCAGACCATCATTACCAAGCAAAAAAATCGCAATCAGAGTGTAAATCCAAAAGGAATTACCGGTATCACTCTCTGGGGCCTATGTGATGCAACATCCTGGCGTTCCCAGTGTGCTCCTCTTTTGTTTGATACCAGTATTTATGATCCAAAATTGTCATACACAGCCTTTTTAGAGGCGGCAAAAATCTGGTAAGTTGCGGTAATTGTAAAAAAAGTGTGTGTTTGTGTTGACAACTTCACCGCAAAATTTTATAATCCCATTGTGAGACAATATTATTTAGGAAAGAGGGATGTAAGGGTGGATAATCGAGAAACACAAAAACCATCTTGGATTCGTACAAAAAAGGGAAAGGCAATGCTTATTGCTACAATTGCAACACTTGTTGTAGTGATAGGCATTGTTTTGGGTATACATATTTATTATATGAACCGCTGGTACTCAAATACATGGATTGGAGACCGAGAAGTTTCGGGTATGACCTATGAGGAATCTGCGGAATTGATTAATCGGGTATTTTCCACGTATCAACTGAAAATAACAGGAAGAAATAATGGAACTTTGACAATCGGAAAAGATGACATTGATTATCAAGTCGACATCAAAGATTCGCTTCAGAAAAAATATGATGAGCAGCATGATTCTCTTCCTTTCTTTTCCCTGGGGAAAAGAAAGCAGGTGGATATTAACTTAGGGGCTTCTTATGATGAGAAAAAACTGGATGCCCTCGTGGGACAGTCCGATCTCTCAACCGGTAGTGAGTCATATCCGGTTACACAGCCACAAAACGCAAAGGTCGCTTTTTCATCTGTGAAAAAATATTTGGTTATTGAAAAAGAATATTTAGGAAATACATTAAACCATGATGAATTCGTAAAAGCGATTGGAAAAGCTCTGAAATCCGGACATGAAAAGGTAAACTTAACGGATGAAAAAAAATACCCGGATGTATACGAAAAGCCAAGTATTTTTTCCACAGACCCTTCGCTCCAGCAAAAAGTAGATGCCTGCAATCCGGTAATTCTGCGCTGGATAACATGGACAATTCAAAAGGACATTAAAGAAACCATCGGTCCAAAACAGATTTATAAATGGTGCAAATATAAAAACGGAAAAGTTACTTTTGATAATCAGGCAATTGAAAAATGGGTTGAAAAAACCTGCTTTAAGTACAAAACTATTGGCGTGACACGCTCATTTAAAAGCCACAACGGCAAAACTGTTTCCGTAACCGGTGGGGACTACGGTTGGCAGCTTGTTTACGATACAATGCTGAAGCAATTGACAAGTGCTCTGAAAAAGACAATGGATGCAAATAAGCAGAAAGCCTATATGGAAAATCCGGATGCCACACAAAAAAAAGCATTGACGATCAAAAAGAAAACAAAATTTGCCAACACGGCATTTACAATGAACATAGATGACAAAACAAAGGATTGGGACACAGAAAACTTTACTGAAATTGATCTTACTGCTCAAAAGATTTATGTATGGCGCAACGGAAAAGTTGCTTTTAAGTGTCGAACAATCAGCGGAAAACCAGTGAAAGACCGTCAAACAAGAACCGGTGCTTATTTCATCAAAGAACACCAGACACATCGTATTCTCCGCGGTGAAAACTATGCAACACCGGTAAATAACTGGGTTCGTATCATGTGGACCGGAACCGGATTCCACGGTGCCCCTTGGCAGCCATGGAGCCGCTGGAGTAAAACACTTTATAGAAGCCGTGGTTCACACGGATGCTTAAACTTATCTCCATCGGATTCGAAAAAGATTTATGACTTGACAAAATACCGTGAGATGGTGTTTATACATTATTAATATAGGTTGTTAGAAATAAAAAAGGAAAGCGGGATACTTGCTTTCCTTTTTTATTTTAACAACCGGTAAAGAACGAAGGGGAGCACTGAATCCAGATTGGTTAGTACAGTACTGCTTTCGCTTTAAGGTAAAGTGGCTTTCTAACTTCATATATTACTAAAAAAGATTTGTGTTTCATGGGTACAAACGCGCGGATTCAATATGCACACTTTCAGCACATGACATATCTCCGCGTGTTTGTCTAAGCGACAGCGCCCATGAAACACAAACTTTTTTAGTAAAATATACAATTAGAAAAACACTATGCCTTATAATCATACCGCAATACTACGACCGACAACGGTGGAACATACAGTTCCAGTTCGTAATAGTTCTTTCCCGGCTCGATTTTTTCGCCCGGTCTTGGTACTACCGGTGCCTTACATGGTTTTGCCTGAATCGGCTTTTTATTCACACGGCCTTCACCGCCAAATCGCTCTTCGTCGGAATTTAGTATCTCCGTAAAGGTTCCGGCACAAGGTGCATTGACCTGATAATCTTCCAATGCCATCGGTGTGAAGTTTGCAATAAACATCAACTGGTCTTTTACTGAGCTGCCACGGCGCACAAACGCTACTGTACTTAATTCCGGACGCCAGCAGTCCATCCACTCAAAGCCCATAACATTAAAATCGTGATAATACAAGGCATCGTACTTTTGGTACAAGTAATTTAATTCACGTACGTAATCCTGCATTTTCTTATGTCTGTCATCTTCTTCCAATAAAAACCAGTCCAGACTTCGAAACTCTGCCCATTCTCGTTTCTGAGCAAATTCCTGCCCCATAAACAAAAGCTTTTTGCCCGGATGACCATACATAAATCCAAACGCGGCACGAAGAGAAGCAAACTTATCTCCTTCCAAACCGGACATCTTGTTTAACAGAGAACATTTTCCATGAACCACCTCATCATGCGATAAAACCAAAATGTATTTCTCACTGGTGTAATAATCAATACTAAAACACAACTGCCTCTGATGGTCTTTTCTGAAATATGGATCTAATTTCATGTACTCCAAAAAGTCATTCATCCAACCCATATTCCATTTGTAAGAAAAGCCAAGTCCGCCATCTGCTACCGGCGCCGTAACGCCCGGCCATGCCGTCGACTCTTCCGCAATGATATAAGCTCCCGGATGCTCCTTTTCCACCTCGGAATTTAAATGCTGCAGGAAATGAATTGCCTCGTAATGCTCATTTCCGCCATCTTTGTTCGGAAGCCACTCGCCATCGCTTTTTCCATAATCCAGATACAGCATAGATGCAACGGCATCCACACGAAGTCCGTCAATATGGAACTTCTCTATCCAGAACAGTGCATTGGCAACGAGGAAGTTTTTCACTTCCATTCTTCCGTAATCAAAAATATATGTTCCCCAGTCCGGGTGTTCGCCACGTCTGCTGTCCGGATGTTCATACAACGGCTGTCCGTCAAAACGTCCAAGGCAGTGAGCATCTTTTGGAAAATGCGCCGGTACCCAGTCTAAAATTACCTGAATCCCCCGCTTGTGCATTTCATCCACAAAATACATAAAATCTTTTGGCTCACCATAACGGCTCGTCGGCGCATAATAACAGCCAACCTGATAGCCCCATGAGCCATCAAACGGATACTCTGCAATTCCCATCAATTCAATATGAGTATAACCCATATCAACCACATAGTCGCCAAGCATAGATGCTAACTCACGATATGAAAAATTGCCATTGTCATCGTCTTCAATCCGTTTTTTCCAGGAAGCAAGATGAACCTCATAAATACTCATCGGCTCTTTGTCTCTTACATCTCTTGACTTCTTCTGATGCTTCTTCTGATAAGAACCATCCTGCCATTTGTAGCCATCAAGCGACGTAATTCGGGAAGCATTTCCCGGACGCAGTTCCGCATAATTTCCATAAGGGTCTGTCTTATACAGCTTATCCCCGCTCCTTGCCGTAATCTCATACTTATAGGCAGCGCCTTCCCACGCGCCCGGCACGAACAGTTCAAAAATACCGCTGCTCCCCCTCATAATCATCTTATGAAGTCTTGCATCCCACATATTAAACTCGCCGATTACACTCACGCTACAGGCGTGTGGCGCCCAGACAGCAAACTGAACGCCCTCCACGCCATCGCGCTTCATCGGATGTGCTCCTAATTTTTCATAAATTTTATAATGGTTTCCCTCCGAGAATAAATACCGGTCAAGTTCACCAAACATCCCCGGAAATGCATAAGGGTCGTCAATTTCAATCACATCGTCCGGTCCATATTCCACCCGGAATCGATATTTTTTCAGTCGCTCCGATTTCTTCTCAATGACATAGCCAAAAAATCCTTCCGGCTCCATTGGTTCCATCTCGTAAGTGGTCTCCCCTTTTGAATCCAGCACCCACATACGTTTTGCACACGGACGATATGCGGTAAAAATCTGCACATCCTCCTCTTTGAAAATGTGGCAGCCAAGCAAATCCTGAGGTGCATTCAAAATTCCCTCTTCCAATTCCTTCAGCATCTCTTTGCTCGTCCACTGTTCCAAATATGGATTGCTCACATGTTCACCCCCTGCATTTATTTTATCCTAACTGATTCAGCAAGTCCTTTACAATTACAGCCAGTTTTTCTGATTTTTCATCGGCATCTGCCAAATCTTTACCAACAACACCAAAGTAAAGTTTAATCTTTGGCTCCGTACCGGATGGACGAACACAAAGCCATGCATCCTCGGTCAATTCAAAATAGAGTACGTTGGACTTTGGAATACCGGTTGGTTTCTTCTCGCCGGTCTTAACATCTACGATTTCATCTTTCAAATAATCTCTTACTGCCGTCACATCGTAATTACCAAATTTCATCGGCGGATTTTTACGGAGATTATCCATAATCGACTGAATCTTCTGCAGTCCCTCAATACCTTTATGAGTAATGGCAATTACATTATCTTTATAGTAGCCGTATTTCTCATACATATCTAACATAGCATCCCAAATTGTTTTACCACGCAGTTTATAATAAGCAGCCGCCTCGCAAAGCGCCATCGATGCCACAATCGCATCCTTATCTCTTGCATGCGTTCCAATCAAGCAGCCATAACTTTCCTCAAAGCCGAACAGATAGTGGCCTTTTCCTGTTGTCTCCATGCGGAGAATCTCTCTTCCAATCCACTTAAATCCGGTCAGGCACTCGGTCACTTTGATACCATAATATTTTGCCATCGCATCTACGAGGTTTGAAGTAACAACCGTCTTAATCAACTCGCCATCTTCCGGAAGTTTTCCTTCGAGTGCAAGTTTCTGTCCAATTTCATAATCGGCAAGAAAACTTCCCGACATATTTCCGGTTAAGCAGATATACTCACCGGATTTGGTATCTTTAACATAAACACCAAGGCGGTCTGCATCCGGATCCGTTGCCAAAACTAAATCGGCATCCTTTTCTTTTGCCAGTTTAAGAGCAAGTTCGAATGCTTCCGGTGCTTCCGGATTCGGATAGCTGACGGTAGGAAATTCACCATCCGGCAGTTCCTGCTCCGGTACAACAAATACATTTTTAAAACCAAGTTCTTTCAAAATACGGCGTACCGGCAGATTTCCGGTTCCGTGAAGTGGTGTATAAACAATTTTCAAATCTGCTGACGCTTTCTTAATGCAATCCGGATGAAGAACATTTTTCTTAAGTTCCTCCATATAGCGGTCATCAACAGCTTTTCCGATATTCTCATACAAACCGGCTTTCTTTGCCTCTTCTTTGTCCATTGTCTTAACGGCCGCATAATCGGTTACCGCTTTCACCTCATCCATAATTCCGGTATCATGAGGCGGTGTAATCTGTGCACCGTCTTCCCAGTATACTTTGTAGCCGTTGTATTCCGGCGGGTTATGGCTGGCAGTAATGTTAATACCGGAAATACATCCTAACTCACGAACGGCAAAGGACAATTCCGGTGTCGGTCGAAGTGATTCAAAAACATAAGCTTTAATTCCATTTGCTGCCAAACAACAAGCCGCTTCATCTGCAAATTCCGGTGACATCCGGCGGGAATCAAAAGCAATTGCCACGCCCTTTTTCTGTCCGTTCTGCTTGATGATGTAATTGGCAAGTCCCTGTGTCGCTTTGCGTACCGTATAAACATTCATACGGTTTGTACCTGCTCCGATAATACCACGGAGACCGGCTGTACCAAACTCAAGGTCCGCATAAAAACGCTCTTTGATTTCATTTTCATCCCCGGCAATACTCTCAAGCTCTTTCTTTGTGTCGGCATCAAAATATGGATTTGATAACCAAGCTTCGTATGTTTTCTTGTAGTCCATAATTTCCTCCTTGCTGCCACATCCATGTGTGGCCTGCTTTTTTAATTTATTTCACTTTCTAAAAAGTGATATTCACCCTTTCGGGAAATTTACTTAACTTTTTTTGTCAAATCCGGAAAACTCCAAGAAATATCCTTGCTGTCATCCGATATTTCAACGGCATAGGTTTTTGTCTCATAACCATCTTTTGTAAGAGAAAGTGTTACATTTCCAATCACTTTCGTAAAACTGCAGGGCACCTCTCCCTTATAAGTTCCGTTGACATAAACGGCGGCACCAACCGGCGCACTTACCGTAACCTTATGGTCGTTATCATAAGTGACACTGCTCTCACTCGAAGAGGAGGACGAATCATCGGAAACCGAACTGGAAGAATCGGAACTGTCGGTCTCGACATCCGCACTTTCTTCTGCCAAATTAATATGAACGGTCAGACTCGCATCCTTCACGGTAATAATACCGCTGTAATCTTCGTAGCCCTCGAGTGAAACTTTCACGGAATGATTACCATATTTTAAAGAAACAGGTTTTGACGGGTCGGTGAGCGATCCGTTTACATAAAGTTCTGCCCCCTGTGGATTCACATCAAATGTAACCCGCGCCGTATCCGGCACTTGATTCTGGTACTTCGCCATATCGACTTTCGTAACCTGTCCGCGTTTTACTTCTACCGTGACTTCAGCCATCAAATCACCATTTTTCATTGTAACAAGCTGCTGCCCCTCCGGCACAACCAAAAGCATATCCTTTGCGACCGGGAGAATTGCCTCGCCCTGCACCGTAACCGTACCGCCGGTAAAATCCTTAAAATTATTCGGCTTGATATATCCGTGTCCCCTTGTGACAACAACAGAAAATGCTTGTCCATTCATCCCGCGGAGAGTCACTTCATCCTCCGGCGTAATCTCCAATGGGTCAATCTGTCTGCCATCTGAAAATACAAGCAGGTCATCGTTATAGGCATAATTCACACCACGCACCGTAAGCCGTTTTTCGTCCTGGTTGATTTCGAGCGAAGCTCCCTCGTGCTCGGTAACCGATGCGTTCTGTATCATCTTCTCAACCTTTTTTCCATCTTCACTTGTATACACATCATAAACTTCACCCGGCTCAATTTCGGATGCCGTCATTTGTTTGTTGTTCTTTGTCAAAATCTGTGTACCACCGGTATAAGGATACGTCTCCATCGTCTGGAATGTTGTATTATAAAATTCCATCGTACCCTGCTCTTCATCAACAGCGCTAACTGCGCCGACAAAATCAGCCCCCTGCTCATAGCTGACACTCGGCTCCGGAGAGTTCGTCACCTCCGCCTTTTTGGCAGTTGACCCGCAGCCGGTCAGACCAGCCAGCAAAACAATAAAAAGACAAATCTGTATTTTCGCTTGTTTCATTTTTTATCTCCTGACACTCTTTTTGCGTGACAAAATGCTTCCGTATATTAAGAATTATATTGTATCACATTTTAGGCTTTCTGACTAGTCCCTAACGTAAATGTTCGCATTTGCTGCAAAAACTTATCTTTGCTCTCTTCCTGCTCACAAACAGCCTTTAATTTTTCCATGCTTTTGTTAGAAATCCATGTCTTTTTACTGTTGATGTACTGATTAAGAAGCTTCCAGTATTTAATTGGATATGACAAAATGGTGATGAGAAATTCCAGTTCTTTTTTACTGCATCCTGCCCCCTCGCAGTAACCATTCCACAAAACTACTCCTTTTTCCACCTGCCACTTATTCTTTTCCATGACTTTTCTCATAAAATACGCCATATCAAGAAGCTGCACCCCCGGCGCTGCATGCTCAAAATTTGTTGTGGCGAGCCCGCTTTTGGTTAAAAGCAGATTATGGTAATTATACTCCCCGTGGCAGACGTCTTTGGTCTGCCCACTGTGTTCCTTGTAATAGAGATTTTCGGATAGCTGGCTGCGTACCTGCATGGCACGCTCATAGAAATTTGGAAAGCACTGCATGGCATACCGCTCAAATTCCGTTTTTTTCTTCTTTCCACGCATATACCCATACACATGTTTCATTTCCCTGTTATGTTTATCATACCGGGATAAAAGTGGCTGCTGAAGTAAAACCGGTTCCTCATAAAAGTTTTGCAGACTACTGTGGAGCTGTCCTAAGTTTTCTGCCATCAAGCGAATCGTGGTCACATTTTTGCAGTCACATTCCTCTCCAAAAAACCATCGGTACAAAACATATTTTGACCCATCTTCCGCTTCTGTCAAATACTCTCCATCCACATTTTTCACGGCAAAATCTAAAAGTGTCATACCGTTTTTACGCAAATGCTCCTTCACTTCATTTTCCCATTCAAAATGTCCGGTAAGTTTCATTTTTTCACGAAGCAGCAGAGGACCGTCTTTCGTATCAAATAGGATGGCACCCCTTGCCCGATATTGATTTTTCACCTGAAACCCGTATTTTTTCTCAATTAATTCCCGTCTGTCTTCCAAAAATATCCCCTCCTCAGTCTCCGTTTGTCTGCCTTAAATTTTATGTATCAGAATGAAAAATATGCCATATCATAAATGTTTTTCCGCTTTCATACACTGGGAACAAACGTCTTGGAGGCGCCCTCATGAAAAAAAGATTTTTTGCGCTCTTTCTCCTTTTTTCCCTCTTCATTGCAGGCTGTCAGACCGGGCAGGAAGCAAACGCTGACTTTAACACCTTTTGCATGGAAACATTTCGCTCCTATGCCGCAAGTGACTCCTTAACACTCAATTACACGCTGATGTCCCCGAAAAAATACGGAATTACGGATTTGCCTGATGGGTTTTCTTCGTTTTCCCTTCACGATTTGAAGCAGATGCAGACTTCGACGGAAAATACACTTGCAAGACTCCATAACTTTGCCAAAAATAATTTATCCCGTGAAGACAGACTTCTCTATGATACACTTGATGCCTCGCTTACGCTGTCACAGGAGGACATCCGCATGCTTGCTCATTCGTATTCGTTCGACCCTTCGAGTGGAATTCAGGCGCAGCTCCCGGTTCTTCTCTGTGAATTTATTCTTACAGACAAACAGGATTATGACCAGTATTTTTCTTTACTCAGGTCCATTCCTGCCTACTTTAACTCTCTAACTGCTCTGGAAAAAATCAAGCAAAAAAAAGGCACACTGCCAGCAGCCACAACCATCCGCCATACAATAAGCCAGTGTCAGGAATTTATCGATTCATCGGGAACAGATGCCATCGAGAAAAGTTTTGAAAAATCCATAAATTCCGCCTCTTTTTTCTCTGCTTCCGAAAAGAAAGAGCGGTTAAAAAAACATAGGAAACTTCTCTCACACTCGCTTTTTCCCGCCTATAAAAATCTAATTGCCGAATTGGGTAAACTTTTGCCCTTTGCTCCAAATGATGGTGCCCTCGCCGCATGCACAGGCGGCCGTGCTTATTACGAATATCTGGTAAAAGAAAAAACCACAATATCTTCACCGGATTCCTTATTTCAAATGCTGACAAAAAAACTAAGCGAATCCGAACAAAAACTTGCCACCCTTGCCGCCACGTCACCTTCGTCCTTTTTGACCTGCGAAAAGCACACTTCAAAATATGAAGAGCCAAAATCGATTCTTACTCATTTAAAGAGAAATATCCGCACGGATTTTCCTGCACTGAAAAAACAGACCTGTCACATACGCGCCGTTGATTCCTCGTTAGAAAACTTTTTAAGTCCCGCCTTTTACCTCACCCCGCCCATCGATGAGCCCGCCGCCAATGTGATTTACATCAATCATGCCGCAAAGTACCGCCATCAGAATTTATATGCTACGCTGGCACATGAAGGCTATCCGGGACACTTATTTCAAAACTGTTATTTTCGCGAAAAAAATAAGCATCCCCTGCGTTATGTCCTTAATTTTCCGGCATACACAGAAGGCTACGCCACCTATGCAGAAATCTATTCTTACCAATTTTTAGATGCCACGAAAGAAGAAATCGATATTTTGCAGAACAATGCCATTTCCACCCACTGCCTGTATGCGCTCTGCGACATTGGCATTCACGCAAAACACTGGAGTCAGAAAAAACTTTCCGATTTTCTTGCGAATCATGGGATTATAACAACAGATAATGCCAAAGCCATTTATGAAATGATTATTGACTCACCCGGCAGTTACCTGCCTTACACGATTGGTTACCTGGAAATCTGCCGGATTCGCGACACGTTTCAAAAGTCAGCCGGAAAAAACTACACTCCGCTTCTCTTCCACACGTTTCTACTGGATATCGGACCAACGTCCTTCCCCGTTTTAGAGAGGCAGATTAACGGCTGGCTCAAAGAAAAAACTTGAAACTCCCGATGTTCAATGATATATTGATATTAGATTTATTTTATAGGTCTCACCTACCTAATCAATTAAAAATTGGAGGAAATATTTATATGGGAAACTTTTGTACACAATGTGGCCGTCCGCTTCAGGAAGGCGAAGTTTGTAACTGCACTACACAGGCAGCGCCGAATCCGGCTCCGGCTGCTCCAACACCAACGCCCGTTGCTCCGAATCCGGTAACACCGGTACAGGCTGCACCAAGTCAGAGTTCACGTGAAATTAAACAGGGCTTTGAAAATTTGGTTACAGCGTTGAAAACTGTTTGGAAAAATCCGGCAGAAGCCGCTTCTGCTCTTGCAAAAAAAGAGAGCTGGCTTGCCGCATTGATTTTAATTGCCGCACAGGCACTTTTCAGCGGATTATTTGCTTTGACAAACTACGGTGTAGGACTTGAACATAATTCCGCAATAAGCCTTGTGATTTCCTTTTTCTTTACCTTCTTCTTCTCGATTGCTCTCTCCGCAGCAGCAATGGGAATGTATCTTGGTATCGGAAAAGCAGTGAAAGCTAACGTTACTTTTAAATCCGCACTGGCAACAGCATCCATTCGCTGTTTCGTATGCCTGCCACTGACTTTTATCGGTCTTTTACTTGGCATGGCAAGCGTACAGATTGGTATGTTTTTCTTCTTCCTCGGTGAAATCATTGCTGCTTTCTTAAGCATCCTTGCCGTAGAGAAGAATTTTGAAGTGAACGCAAACCGTGCTTTCCTGATTGTCGGCAGCACGTATGTTGTATTATATATTTTGTTTGTCATATTCGCAGCACTTTTCAATGCTGTAATGCCAACAGAAGTATTTACGTTTGTTGAAGGCTCTTCCTACAGTCGATGGAGTGATTGGTTTAATTAAATGCCGGCGTGAAAAAGTTTAAAAAATAAGTGAGGATTTTGATATGTTTAGGCAAGGTATAAAAGGCAGATATCTACATAAACATGCCACTTTTCTGTGGCTTAGCCTTTGCCTTGCCATTTTTTTATCGTCTCTGCCTCAAAAGGCACTTTTTGACAGAAATATTTTCTCATGCAGCCACGAATTAGACCAGTCATTGCAGCCGGTGCAGACACAGATTGGCACAAATGATTCCATCCCATTTTCCGGATGGGTTCTTTCTGCCGGCAAAGAGGGACAACCATTATCCTTTCTTTCCAGAATTCGTGTATCAAACCGGATTCCTTTCCGGCTGCCGATTCCGGAACTTTGGTTTTCCGTTTTAGGTCTTTGTTTCGCCCTTTGGCAGTTCGTTTTTCTGCAAAGACTCAGGCGGCAGAGAAAAGACAATCATCTAAGAAATTTTTTGATACGATACATACATAATCAAAACGGAGAAACCTACCGTCAGGTCCTTTTCTGATTTCATAGAAGTCGGGAAAGGAGGACGTAACCATGATATTTGCAATTAAAACAATTATTTGCATTGCTGTTATCGGTCCAATCACAGCATGGGCTTATCATATTGAACATCGATAATAGCAAACAGGTTTCTCAAACTCAAATTTTATCAAGTGGCTTATGCCAAAAAAAGACTGCCTGTTCTGCGATATAACAATCGTCAGAGCAGACAGCCTTTTTTATTTCATTCGTTCTATTCTGTCACTAAGAAGGAACTCCATCAGCTTTGAATTTTTTTCATTTCCGGATTTTGCACCTTGTGCAGTAAACACCATTTCTGCCCGGTCATTTTCCTGATACGGATTCCATTTTGGAAGAACCTTTCCGTCATCATCTGTTCCATTTGGATCACCGTATTTGATAAAATTCGCCCAATAATTACACATTTGTCTGGCTAAATCATAATGCCTGCCAACAAATGGCCGCCAGCATTTGGCAAGTGTTTCAAAGAAAAACCACAAATCAACGGAATGAAATGTTCCCGGATGATCCTCTCCCGGTATATCCGGCGCAAAACGATAATAATAACAGTTTGCAGGCTTCACACTTTTTTCATTTAGAAGAAATGCGGCCTTTGTCATAAGTTCCATACCGCTAACGGGCGCATAACCATCTTTCGTTTGCTCATGCACTTGTGGTATTGCAAGAAACTCTTCCGCTTTTTTGCAAAACCAAGCACTTGCCTTCTTCTCAAGTTCATCTTCATTCTGCGCATCAATCACAAATGGAAACTCATCTTCCGTATTTCCGGCAAGAACAGGCACACCAGCATATTTCCCTTGCGCAAACAAACGAATCGGATCGCCGATACAAATATTATTATCCCTTGACGTTACCATAATTTCATTTTCATACATAAATTTATCATAACAATCACGAATATATTTTGCATCCAGCTGCCTGGCCTCTGCCAGAGTCTTCACACCAAGATAATCGAAAAATTTCTCACCAAGTTTCTCTGCCTCATCTAACGATGGCGGAATTCCCATTCCCTCTTCAGCATACGGGCTTCGAATCATGCCGCTCATAATCACTGCACGCTGAAACAAACCAAAGTTATCCGGACAGGTCATCTGAGTCAGTACACTCCCTGCCCCCGCCGACTGTCCGGCAATGGTAATCTGTTCCGGGTCGCCGCCAAATGACGCAATATTTTGTACAACCCAGCGAAGCCCTGCCTGCTGGTCAAGATTTCCAAAGTTTGTCGGTGCTTCCGGTGCCTCTTTGGTCAAATCTTTATGAGCAAGAAATCCAAAACAGTTGATACGGTAATTTACTGTCACAACAACGACACCTCTTTTAGCAAGCCGCTCTCCATCAAATTCCATTTCGGATGGATACCCCCACTGCAGCCCGCCGCCAAAATACCATACTAAAACCGGCAGTTTTTCATCTACAGTCTTTGCACTTGTCCACACATTCAGGTACAAACAGTCTTCGTCCATAGGAATCTCCGGATCTACATGCCACTCTTTGCAATACACGTCTGTTCCAAGTCCCGGTATGCTCTGCATGGAAATCGGTGCAAATCGAGATGCATCTCTGACTCCCTCCCAGTCAGCTGCCGGCTGCGGTGCACGCCAGCGATTTTCTCCAATTGGTGGTGCTGCAAATGGGATTCCCTTAAATACAGTAATTCTAGGATCCGCTGCTTCAATTCCGCGCACCCATCCGTTTTCAGTCTTTGCCTCTCGTATCATCAAAAAAACCTCCTTTTTTCTTTCCCCAAAACAAACTCTTAGAAATTTTATGAATACACAATTGGTCTGTGCTGAAAAAGAAGCACTCTCATAATCGAAAGTGCTTCTTTAAACCATACGGTGTTTCTGAATAATCTCCTCGTATCTGCGATTAGAGGCTTCCATCTCCATCTCAAATTCTAATTCTTCAATCTCAGCGTCCTCCTGATCGAGTTCCTCTAACAGTCCAAGGAGATCATCATCCGTCAAAAACTGTTCCATGATTCCCCTCCTTTTATTGATATTTTTATTGTAGCATAAAAGAGGGGGGTTCACAAGGGGGGATGGTACTTTTTTTGATTTCCGTAATCTAGGAGAAGGGCTTTGCGCCTCGTGGGCGCTCCCGCTCGTTGAGTGCGTAGCGGTATGGGCACTGAAACTACCAGTGCCACATACCGACG
>OLSF01000972.1_pt1 | contig 27114 bp, 18 predicted proteins | sample 1672301 | NCBI WGS metagenome assembly OLSF01 (sample SAMEA3136669, study PRJEB25190) | human gut metagenome | biome: human gut; feature: human-associated habitat; material: faeces | place: Austria | collected 2013
TTTTCCTTTGCGGTAGGGCTGTAGCTTTCAAAAACGAACTCTGCAAGAGCAATAAATCTTTTCAGCACCAGACTGTTTTTTTGAGGGCGTTTACCCCACATTGTATATGGTATGCCACGATCTGTCAAGACCATTGAATAAAACTCCATTTGAGTTGTGTTCCAAAGAAGCAGAAGAAAATCACTGTATTTTATAGGTCTTTCCATACCCTTGTCGAATATCTTTCCGACCTTCACTAGGTCTGATATTATCTTAGCCACGCTTTCAGCACCTGGATCTTTGACAAAATATGCCCCTCTGATAACATCATCGGAAACAGCCGCAGGCTTATCAGCCTTTGATATCATATCGCTGTATGTCATACCATATTTGCCGTTTATTTCAGGCCGGAACTTTTCATTTACCCAAGCTATAAGCTGCTCATCAGAGCGGAAGTTGTAATCAAGTGAGAAAAACTCGCAGTTTTTTTCGTTATTGTTCTGGAATTTGGCTTTCATTTTGTTATAAAGCCTGATATCAGCATCACGGAAGCCGTAGATAGACTGTTTAGGGTCGCCCACCGCAAACAGCGCACCATCACGGAGCGGGCATTGCCATATATCACCGCCTGCTATAAGCTTGCTGTCGTCTGCACAAAGATACAGCAAAAGTTCAGTCTGCATAACGTCAGTATCCTGAAACTCGTCTATATAAATGCAGGAATACTTGTCTTTGAAAAACGCTCTTGCCTCAATGCTGTTTTTGAGAAGCTCGTGAGTGTGATACAAAAGCCCGTCATTTGAAACGCTCTCCCCGTCTTCACTCTCCTGATAAGCCTTCACAGCCTGCTCTATATACGTTGCCGTCTTGTTGAGGGCATACAGTGCATTTTCCTTCTTTACATTATCAAACCCACTTGGGCTGAAAATAGCCATGTTCTCATTGCTCTTTGGATGATCTTTCTTAATTTTAGTCTTATTAAAAGGCTCAAGGAACTTTTTGCAAGCTTTAAGATTAGCGCAGACTTTTACATAATTATACTTTGGGTCGTAGACATTCATATTATCAGGAAAAAACTTTGTCACATCACCAACAACAAAACCTGCTATATCTTCGTATTTTCCACCCAAAGCACCATTATAGAATGCACGCACAAGACTATCCCTATAGTTACACATTTCTTTATAGGCAAGCTTATTTATGGTGTCAAATGTCACACTGTCATAGCTTTTATCCCTAACAAACTCAACATCTCTGTATTCAGCACACTCAAGAAATGTTTCCATAAGAAAGTTCTTCACACGGCTGTCTCTGAGCTTATATTGATTGCTGTTCAGAAAGCCGAAATCTTCTATGTTCGCACCATTTGTGCGGTAATATCTCTCGAAAAAGTCAGCCTGTGCCTGCTTTGTTTCACCGTCCTCGGCAAGTTTTAATCCCAAATGCAGGTCAGCTTCAAAAGGCTGTTCTGACAGCATACTCAAACAAAAGCTGTGTATAGTGCTTATCTTCATGCGCTGTAAATTCATAACAGCGTTCTCATACAGCTTCTTTTCCTCACCGCTGCATTTTGCGATATTCTCCGTAAGCCCTGCCTGTATCCTCTCATAAAGCTCGTTTGCAGCAGCGTTGGTGAAAGTTATAAGCACTATCTTTTCAACAGGTATACCTGCGCCTATCTGACCTATAACACGCTGTATTATAAGCCTTGTCTTACCTGCACCTGCGCCTGCTTCAACAAGGATATTCTTATCATAACTGTCTTTGTCTATTATATAGCTTCTCATCTGTTCTTCACTCATTCTGTTGCACCCCCTGAACAAACTTCTTCATAAGCAGGACAAAACGTGCATGGAGTAATTTTATCATTCTTATTCACAATACACTTTTTAAAGCCCTCTTCTACTATTTTCTTAAATGTTATTGTTATCATGTTTTCGATCACAGAATTATCCTTATTGTTAACTACATGGCAATTACCTTTTTCAAGAATGAAAACATAATCTGCGGAAACGATATCACTTTCGCTCACTTCGCCCACAGGCGTACAACCATTTTCAAGTGCAAGGGCATAAATATGATCCTGCGGGTCTTCTGGAAGCTTCTCCCTGAATTTTTTGATATCCTCCGTCTTGTAGTCAACTATCTGGTATGACACCTTTGTGCCGTCTATTATCCTGTCAAGGCGGTCTATCCTACCCCTTATGGTGACTTCATACTCTCCTATTTTCACATCGCCGACAAATGGATACTCGACCTCAACGACCTCACGTTTGCCTGAGTGTATATCGCCGTGCAGTTCGTCAAGATATGCCTTGACACAATTGTAATATTCATTTCTCTCACTCTGCGCAACAGCCATATCCAACGGTGGATAATCAAGAAGGTATTTTTTCGTAACACTCTCAAATATCTCATCAAGTATAGCCTTGTCAACAGTTTCAGACACCTCAGCCGCACTTTTTCCTTTAAGCACAGTCTTGGCATAATTCTCCATTATCTCATGTATATACATTCCCTTGACATTGCCTTTGAGCCATGCACTGCGGTCTATATCCACCTCCTGCGGCTTTTCAACATGGGCGATACGCTCATAGAAAAACCTCAGCGGACACTGAAGCATAGTCGAAAGGCTTGTGGCAGAAATGATAAAATGTTTTTTTTCGCACATTTCACGCAATATATCTATACGGCTTTCTCTTTGCTTATCAAGATACTCCGTAAGGCTTTCGCTTTGCTTTGCACCGTCATCATGAAGCCCGATTTTTTCTGCCTTGTTAAGGAAAGCACTGTTTAATGATATCTCAGAACGCACGCTCACCTTGCGTCTGTCAGAAAGATAATCATACACTTCTATTTTGTTTACATCAATGCCCTTTTCAGCCGCAATAACAGTATACACTGCCGACGGGCTTTGCGCTCTTATTTCTACGGTATCATAAACACTACAGCTTACAACAAGGTTTGCTCTCTCAGCCATGAGAACAGTTCTCACAAGGTCAGTGAGCTTTCTGCGCTCGATAGCGTCAGAACAATGGTCACGGTTGCCGAAAAGCTGTTCTCTCTCCTTATCGTTAAGCACAGGTGACTCGTCCTGCATGACAGGAAATCTTCCTGTTGTCAGACCAAGAACATATATGTTTTTCATGAAAAGCGCAGAATACCGCCCCATAAGACAGCAGGTAACAGCGCATTTTGATGCAGGCAAAGAATACCTTGCGTTCTCTGCAATGTCGGTGATCTCAGTCATTGCTTCCTGCAAGCTAAGACTCTTGTCATACTCTGCATAAAATCTGTATCTTCCTATCAAAGCGTCCTTAACGCTTGATATGGAACTTCTCTGCTCAGCGTTTGTACCTTTCACATAATCATTCACCAAGTTCAGCACGCCACCGTAAAACTCTTTTGCGCTGACATTATCTTTTTTAAAGACATCATAAAAGTCCGTGAAAACCTTACTATCCCTTGTGCTATACCATTCAATGCCCCAGCCGTTTCCTGAGTTCTGTGCTTCAAGGAATATCCGGCCCTTGCTTTTGGTCTTGCCGTCCTCTACTATCTCCTCATATTTGAAAACAGGCGAAAGCATTACATCTCTGAATAGGTCAAATCTATAGTCATTTTTGCACCATTTGAGCATTGCCCTGAACAATGCAACAACGTCACTGTGTCTGCATGAAATGCCCTCAGGAAATTCCACGGGGACTTTGTATTGATCGCACATATTCATGAGCAAGTCCATATACTCATCATCGGGACACAGCACAGCGGTATCGCAAAGCTCATAACCACTGTTCACGATATGTAGAACAGTTCTCTCCACCTCGTTTGTTACGCCATAATTTCTCCAAAGCTCCGCCTTTTGTGCTAATTTTCTCAGACCATTCTGATACTGCTCATCGCTCATATCAGCCATGTTATCTATCACCGCAGGATCAGGCAAAAGCCCTATATACTCCGCTGTCAGCTTATCAGCTTCTATTTCTTTATCATATGCAAAATGAACGCTGTTCACGTCTGCCTTACCAGCCTTTATAAGACCGCTGGCAATGCTTATGAGCTTTGCACTGTCATATAGTTTGCTGTCTGAAAGCTTATTTTCATACGCTTGAAAGATCGCACTCAGCGTGTTGATACGTCTGCTGTCCAAGGACAATGAATCAGGGCCTATACAGTTCATTCTAAGCTCTGATATTGTCTTGAATATCTCCATGCAGGCATTATGGTCATCGCTTTTAAAATAGTTTATACCGCTTTCATCAATAATACGTCTTACTATCTCACAGCCCTCAGCATTTGACAGTGTTATTATCCTGCTGTCCATATACTCGGCACTGGTTTCGATAATATGCTTTGCATGATCTGCGACTGTGTATCTTTCAAGCCTTATAACAATATTTTCACCGCTTGCGTTCTCCAACATTCTCTCGGCGTTGAGATAATCATTACATATGTAAACCTTTTTAGTCAAATGGTCTGCTTCATTACAGTCTTTGAGCCACTCTATAAAAGTCATTACGCTTTCTCCCCTAACATAAATTATCATAATAACATTTTACCATAACAGAAAAATCTTGTCAATCTACAATTAGCGTGTTTGTATACTTTTTTGAAACACAATATTAAAGAAAATTCATTGACAAAATCATACCGCTATGTTAAAATATACTTTGTAAAACTTGCGTGGATTTTTCCTGACAGTATGTCACTTTTCGCCACACAGCAAACAGGCTGTGCGGCTTTTTTTCTGCCCACAGACAAAGGAGTGTAAAAAATAAATGAACAGTGATTTCATGAAAACAAGACCGATCTTCCCTCTTCTGCTTTCAATGTCCCTGCCAATGGTGATATCAATGCTTGTAAACTCTCTTTACAACATCATTGACAGCTTTTTTGTGGCAAAGATAAGCGAGGACGCAATGACATCGCTTTCACTGGTGTTCCCTGTGCAGAATTTTATAAGTGCCACTGCTATCGGCTTTGGTATCGGCATCAATGCGGTCATTGCCATATATCTTGGTGCAGGCAGAAAGGAAAAGGCTGACATTGCCGCAACTCAGGGGCTTGCCCTTTCGGCTTTGCATGGTATTGTGCTAATGATAATATGTATACTTATAATGCCTGCATTTCTATCTATGTTCACAAGTAATAAAAACGTTGTAGATCTTGGCGTGCAGTATTGCAACATTGTATTTACATTCTCTCCTGCATTAATGCTTGCCATTGCATTTGAGAAGATATTCCAATCTGTCGGCAGAATGAAGATATCAATGTTCAATATGCTCTGCGGCTGTATTGCAAACATAATCCTTGACCCTCTGCTTATTTTTGGCGTTGGATTTTTTCCTGAAATGGGTATAAAGGGTGCTGCACTCGCCACCGGTATCGGTCAGGTGCTGACCCTTGTCATATACATAATAGCATATCTTCGCTGTGAGCTTCCTGTTAAGCTTTCCGCAAAACACAAGCGTCCTGACGGCATAATAATCGCAAAGATGTACTCCATAGGCATTCCTGCAACACTTAATCTTGCACTGCCGTCACTTCTCATATCCGCCCTCAACGGCATACTTGCGGCATATTCACAAAGCTATGTGCTTGTTCTTGGAATTTACTACAAGCTCCAGACCTTTCTTTATCTACCCGCAAATGGTGTTATTCAGGGTATGCGACCAGTTATCAGTTTTAACTACGGAGCAGGCGAGAAGGAGCGTGTGAAGAAAATATACCGCATTGTTCTTTACATGACAGGTGTGATATTGGCGGCAGGAACTATCATATGCGCACTTTTCCCAGCCAAGCTCATAGGGCTTTTCACGGAAAACGCTGACACTATCGCCATAGGCAAAACAGCACTACGCCTAATTTGTATCGGCTTTGTTATCTCCGCAGTATCCGTCACCTCATCAGGTGCGCTGGAGGGGCTTGGCATGGGCATTCCGTCGCTTATGATATCTCTGTGCAGATTTATTGCGATAATACTGCCACTTGCGTTCTTCCTCTGCAAGCTCACGGGACCAACAGGCGTATGGAACGCATTCTGGATAACAGAAGTCGTCACCGCTTTGATATCTGTATTTATCTACAGATTTTCAGTTTCAAGGCAAAAAGATTTAAAATAAACACTGCCACTATTCTGTCATTACCACTTATTTCCGTTTAACAACTTGTAATTTGCAAAAAAGCGTTGACATTTTGCAAAAAAAGTGTTATAATATATCTTGCATGCCGCTGTGGTGGAATAGGCAGACACAAGGGACTTTGATGTTTGTACGCATAGCAATGTGCGTCTGAGTTTTTTCTCAGAGAGTGCCCACAGAGAAATCTGTGGAGTAGAAGTCGGCTAAAACGGCGAAGGCACAAACAGAACGCCGTGCTAACCCGTCAGGGTGAGTGTAGAGACCTTACACCGACTACCTAAGTCCGAAAGGATATGGTAAAGACCAAGTCCAGACTACAACACACGCTTTGTGTGGCTATGGTAACATAGAGTAGTACGAAAATCCCTCGCTGGCGACAGCGTACCGGTTCAAGTCCGGTTAGCGGCACCAGAATAAAAGCTCTTAGGTCGTCTTGCGATCTAAGAGCTTTTTTAGGTTACTTATCTACAAATTTTTTCGGGATCAAGATCAACTTTGAGTGCTTCAAGCATTTCAATATGCTTGTCTGACATCTGTCCATTCTTGTATTTTTTCTTCTGAGAATTGAGCCATACTGCAATGCTGTTTTCTGATCCTTTTATTTTTCTTGTGAGAGGCATTCTCCCGTTTTCCGCAATGAAAGATCTCAATTCTTCGTATCTTGTCAGCCACTGTTTTTCAAATCTGTCATTTACTTGCGGCTCTATGCCTATCTTTTTGAGCTTTTCTATTTGTTCAGGCGTTCTTGGTGTGCTATCTTTTCCATTTACTATCTTCTGTTCGCCATTGACCCAATTACACAGCTCACTGCCGTCAACAATGATACCCTTTTTGACGCTTGCACCAACACCATGCTCATCAAAATATCTCACTGCTTCTTCATACATTATATCCCAATGTGATATCAAATTATCAAGAACAGTTTTAGGGTCAAGTTCATTGAACATTTCTACTCTTTCATCACTGAATACTCCGTTTTGGATAAAATTCCTCTGCTGACGTATCCAATCAATGATTTTTATCCCTTTGTATTCTGCCTTAGGGTCGAGTTTTTCGCCTTTATGCAGTTCAAGATATTCCTTTACTATCTCATACTTAGCAAGCCATTTTGTCATATTCGCCTTATATATCCCTGACTTTTCGGCTTTAAAGGGATAACCGATATCGTCAAATTTTTTCATTTGTTCTTTGGTAAGCTCGCCTTTTTTATATGCTCTTTTTTGCTTGGAAAACCATAAAGACAGGTCAGTGCCGTCATAGGCAGCATATTTTTCTGGGAGCCGTTTTGTATCGTTTTTTTCAAAATAAGCCTTTAATTCTTCATAGCGATACTCCCACTCATCTTTAGCGTCAAGAGGAAATCTCAGCCTTCTGAATCTCTCCACATAATTTTTTGCAAGCTCGCCACGTCTGTATCGTACTCTGCAATTGGATATCCAGTTTCCTAGTCGATATCCGTCGTCACACACAGTTATTGCCCTTATTTTATATATCCCTTTTTCAGATATAAATTTCTCAAGATGCTGAAAACCCTTTTCATAAAGACTAGCATTCTCTATCTCAGACAAATTGTTCCACTCTATCCCGAGCTTATCCAATAATTCTATCCTATCCTGTGAAAGAACGCCTTCTCTTTTCTGCACACGCTGTTTGTATATCCATATGCCAAGCTGAAATTCATGATATACAGCGTTCTGAGGCACGCTTATGTTTCCATATTCTTCGTAATATTGCTTTGCAAGCGAATATCTTTCATTCCATATATGTTCATGATATGAGATATCTGAAAGAAGTCCTATTGCCTTAAGCTTTTCTATCTGTTTCTCTGACAATCTTCCCTCTTTGGCATACTTTTTTTGTCTGCTTATCCATGTTTTTATACTTGCACTGCTAACAGTTAAGTCATCAGAAATATCTGTGTTTCCGTGTTCATCATAATATTTTTTCAGCAGTAAATACTTTTCTTCCCAACGTGAAGAAGTTGCATCAAAAACAAAGTTTATACTTTTCAGCTTTTCAATGCGAGCGTCTGAAAGTTTGCCATCTCTATACAAAATACGCTGTCTTTCCACCCATGTGTCTAGACAAGCACCATTTTTGGTTTTATATGAAACAGGAATGTTGAAATTGTTGTTATCCTTATAGTATTCTGTAAGTTCACGAAACATATCATTCCATTTTCTGTTATTTCTATCATCCCAACTCATTCCGAGTTTATCAAGGCGAGATATTTGCTCGGCTGTCAGAGAACTTGAATCTGTCCGTCTTGATTTTCGCATACTGTCGAGCCAAACTCCAAGACATATTCCCTCGCTGTCTACATACTTTGCAGGAACGTCCAGGTCACCATTTTCACGATGATATCTAACGGCGGCCTCATAGTTTTCTTCCCAGAGATAATCAGGCACGTCCCATACCATTCCTATCTCATCAAGCCTTGCGGATCTTTCCTCACTAAAGCCCCATTTTCTGATACCATTTTTCTTTGCCATTCGCTGTGTGACTAACCACTGGCCAATGTTTATTCCATTTTCATTTACATATGAATATGGTGCTAAAAGATTGCCGTTCTCCTCATAATACTTTTTAGCGGCTTCATAATATCTTTCCCATGACAATTCGCCTATTGACTGCCAGCGCATACCGATAGCGTTAAGTGCGTCTATCTGCATCTGCGTAAGAGGTTTTCCATTATGAGTTCCTCTGTAAAGTCCTCTTTGTGTATTTATCCACAAGCCAAGGCTGTAGCCGTCCTCTGTAAAATATGTCGCAGGTATTTCAAGGTCGCCGTTTTTTTCATAATAAGCTTTTGCCTTTTCATACATGATATCCCACGAAGCTGAAAGGGACTCCTCAAGCTTATCGAAAAGCTTTTTGCAGTCTTCAACTTTGTCAATAAGCTCAAAGTTATCATTTACTACCATGCCCTCGCTATCATGAGAACGATAATAACGAACAGCGACTTTCATTTCTTCTTTGATAGAATCTATGCTATAAAGATTTTCAATGTTATTGACAATATCGAAAATAACAGACCTTTGTGACTTCCCTGCACTTAGCGCACGTCCGATCTGCTGTTTATAGATAATTGGAGAGATAGTCGGACGCAGAAGAATAACACCTGAAACATCATCAACGTGAACTCCCTCGTTAAGCATATCTATGCAGTATAGCAATTTAAGGTGGTCAGAATTATCCTCCTTAAATTCATGAAAAGCCTTGCTTGTTTCAGGATCATTGGAATATGCTTCATAAATATGAGGTCTTTTATCCACCTTATGAAACCATTCGTCAGCCTTGTCTATCATATCGTCCATATGCTCACGATTTGCACAGAAAACGATATATTTTCCTGCTCTGTTTTCCATATGTTTATCAAAAATATCATCAAGCTTTTCTGCTTTATCTAACGCCCTGCGAAGTGCTTCAAGATATTCCTCAGCCTTGTCACGCATAGACTTATATCTTGCATTTTTTACTCTTTTTTCATATTCGTCAAGATCCTTCTGATATGAAAATATCGAGAGAATATATTTAGGCGGATCAAGGATACCACGAACGATAGCGTCGCCCAATGTCATTTCACTTGCGATATTTCCGTCAAAAAGCTCGTCTGTCATATCACGCTGGTTATCAAGATAACGTATTGCTGTAGCAGACAGACCTAACAGCGGTGTATCTGGATACATTTCAAGCAATTTCTGAACGCCCATGCCCCAATATTCCGCACCGCATCTGTGAAATTCATCGAGTATTATGTAATCAGGTTTTATCTCCGAAAAATTCTCGTCAGATAAAAGCATAAGCTTGGCATAAGTATAAAATTTCACATTATGCGGCTCATATCCACCGCTTGCCTCTTTTAAATTCTCAAGCTGCGTCTGATAGATATACCTTGACGGAGAAAGCCAACATATTATCTTATCGGAGTTGTCATAGCAGAGTTTAAAACCGATAAAACTTTTTCCTGTTCCGGTAGGGTGAACTACGGCTGCTTTATTTCGTTCAGCAAGCATTGACACCACAGCTTTATAGGCTTCTTCATTGTGTCTGAACAGCTCTAATGCCACGTTATTCCCTCCTACTAAAACACATCATTTGGAGCAAGCAACGGGAATCGAACCCGCATCCCAAGCTTGGGAAGCTTGTATACTGACCATTGTACTATGCTTGCAAAAAGGCAATACTAAAATATATTGCCCTAGAGCAAAGCCTGTTACCACGGACTTTGCTCATTCTTGTATTTTTTATTGTATCTCATCTTTAAACGCCAAGATGTGAACCCCACGCATGCCCCAAGAGTGTTGTTGAAAACATCATCAAATTCACAAAGCCCTCTGCCTGTGATATACTGCGTTATCTCAATACCTGCTGAAAAGGCAATGGACATGAGAAAAACTTTTTTGAACTTTGTGACGTTTAAAAGATACGGCAACAAAACACCCAAGGGGATAAACATTGCAATGTTTCCGAAAATCTGTACCAGCCAAAAATCCCGCAGATACTTGATGCTTATGTTCTCCAAAAGGTTTCGCACCTCCCAGAATGGCACAAGTTCCGCCTGACGTTCTCCCCACTGTCGGTCTATGAGTGTGAGCCAGAGGACGGCAAAGATATACACCGCAAACAGCGATGTAAGTATTTTTCTCTTTTTACTCCACCGTAACGCTCTTTGCAAGATTTCTCGGCTTATCAACGTCATAGCCCTTTCCTACTGATACATAATATGACAAAAGCTGAAGCGGTACTACTGAAAGGCTTGCCGCAAAAAGGTTATCTATCCTTGGAGTGTAAACTGTGAAGTCAGCAACGTCCTCCATAGCATAATTCCCATAGGTAGTAAGTCCGAAAAGCTTTGCTCCACGGCTCTTTACCTCGACCATATTGCTTATGGTCTTTTCATAAAGGGCAGACTGTGTTACCACGCTGAACACGACAGTTCCGTCCTCGATAAGGCTGATAGGACCATGCTTAAGCTCGCCTGCTGCATAGGCTTCGGAATGGATATAGCTTATTTCTTTGAGTTTCAGGCTTCCCTCCATACCTACTGCATAGTCGATACCTCTGCCGATAAAGAATGCGTCCTTTATATTCACTACCTTTGAAGCAAACCACTGCAAGCGCTCCTTATCCTCGAGAATTTTCTCTATCTTCTCAGGGATAGTATTGATCTCCTCAACGAGCTGAGCAAATCTTTCGTCGGATATCTCCCCTCTTGCTTTTGCAAACTGCATTGCAAGGAGATATGCGGCAACGAGCTGACAGCTATAGGCTTTAGTTGTTGCGACGGATATTTCAGGACCTGCGAGGGTATAGAAGACATTATCGGCTTCTCTTGCGATCGATGAGCCAACAACGTTTACGATACCGAGAGTTTTTACTCCTTTATCCTTACAAAGTCTTAATGCTGCGAGGCTGTCGGCAGTTTCGCCCGACTGGCTGATGATGATAGCGAGGCTATTTTTTGCAAGCTTCATTTGTCTATATCTGAACTCAGAAGCAAGCTCCACACGGACAGAGAGCGAAGTCAGCTCTTCGATAACATACTGAGCCACCATACCCACATGGTAGGCAGAACCGCAGGCAACTATATACACCTGCTGGATATTTTTCATATCCTCGTCAGAGAGTCCGACGCTTTCAAAGCTTATATTTCCGTCGGTAAGGACAGAATTGATAGTATCCTTTATCACCTTTGGCTGTTCGTGTATTTCTTTGAGCATAAAATGCTCATAGCCGCTTTTTTCTGCAGCTTCTGCGTCCCACTCGATAGTTTTCATTTCTTTCTGTATTTCTTCGCCATCGAGATTGTAGAAAGCAACTGCGCCCTTTGTAAGTTTTGCAAGCTCCATATTGCCTATATAGTAGACATTTCTTGTATACTTAAGTATTGCAGGAACATCAGAAGCGAGGTAACTTTCACCGCCTGTAACTCCTATTATCATAGGGCTGTCTTTTCTTGCGGCATATATCTCACCGGGATAGTCCTTGAACATAACAGCGAGGGCATAAGAGCCACGGATACGGACGAGGGCATGATTAAGAGCGTCAACAGGAGTACCCAGGTACTTTTTGTAATAATAGTCGATAAGCTTTACAGCAACCTCGGTATCAGTTTCAGACTTAAAGGTATATCCTTTTTTGATAAGCTTTTCACGAAGCTCCTGATAGTTTTCGATAATACCGTTATGTACGGCGATAACATTTTCATCGTCGCTGCAATGAGGGTGGGCGTTTACAGTTGACGGCTCGCCATGGGTAGCCCAACGGGTATGGCCTATACCGCAGGCGCCTTTTACAGCTTTTCCGTCGTTAGTCATTTCCTTTAGGACTTTCAGCTTACCTTTGGCCTTTACGATCTCAGGCTCTGCGTCACCGTTTCTTACAGCGATACCGGCAGAGTCATAGCCTCTATACTCAAGCTTTGACAGGCCGTCCAAGAGTATTGGGGCTGCCTCGTTATTTCCAGTAAATCCAACAATTCCGCACATAAAAGTGTCTCCTTTAAGTTTTATTTTTGTTGATGTAATCTTCTATAGCAGGTCTATTTGGAGGAAAAATATCCTCCGGCAGGTCGCAGATATCAATAAATTTAAGCTGCGACACCTCAGAAGCCTGCATTTTAAGCTCACCTGTATACTCGTGGCAGGTGTATACGATATCAACGTTTGACACCTTATCGCCGTTGGGGTAAGTATACTGCATTCTTTCGCCTGAATAGACGCCAAGCAGTTCGAGCTTTTGTGCTTTAGACCTGTTTCCTCAAAAAGCTCTCTTTCGGCTGTTTGCTCAACAGACTCACCAAGCTCCACCGAGCCGCCTGCATATCCCCAGCTTCCGCAGTCTGTTCTCTGCTGCATGAGCATTTGTCCTGCTTCGTTTATTACTATTACGCTTGCTCCCACCTGCAGCAGAGGGGTGTGGCCTAGGTGCTGGCGGAGGGATTTTATGTAGTTAGACATATTTTACACCTCAGAATAAATAGTTGTGCTGCAGATATTTAACAAAAAGCAAATACTATCCTGCAATCCATGGTTGATACTCTTTACCCTCTAAAATATCAGCAATTCTCTTACAAGCATTGCCGTCGCCATATGGATTACAAGCTTTAGCCATTGAATCATACGCATCCTGATTTTCAAGAAGTTCTTTAAAATTCTTATATATAGCTTCTTCATCTGTTCCAACAAGTCTGAGCGTACCCGCTTTGACACCCTCTGGTCTTTCTGTAGTATCCCTCATAACAAGCACTGGGCGACCATATGAAGGTACTTCCTCCTGAATTCCACCAGAATCTGTTAAGCAAAGATGACATCTAGCCTCAAAATTATGACAATCAAACACTTCAATAGGCTCAATTATATGAATTCTGTCACAGCCACCAAGTTCTTCGTCGGCCGCTTTTCTAACAACGGGGTTCATGTGAATTGGATATACAGCCTTACATTCAGGATGTTCATCCAGCACACGACGTATAGCTCTGAACATATTATGCATTGGCTCGCCAAGATTTTCTCTCCTATGTGCAGTAATAAAAATCAATTTACTATCACCGACCCATTCAAGTTCAGGATGTGTATAATCCTCTTTTACAGTATGCTGCATTGCGTCTATTACTGTATTGCCCGTTATATAGATCTTAGAAGGATCTTTTCCCTCTTTAATAAGGTTATCCGCCGCCATTTGAGTTGGTGCAAAATTATACTGTGAAATGATGCCGACCGCCTGACGATTAAATTCTTCGGGATACGGCGAATAAATATTATATGTACGAAGTCCCGCCTCAACGTGTCCGACTGGGATCTGAAGATAAAAACAAGCCAAGGCAGTTACAAAAGTGGTAGAAGTGTCACCATGTACAAGAACTACGTCTGGTTTAACATTCTCAAGGACAGTTTTGATCTTTTCAAGTATTCCTGTTGTTATATCAAACAATGTTTGACCCTGTTTCATAATTGAAAGATCATAATCAGGAACAACATTAAATGTATTTAAAACCTGATCCAGCATCTGCCTGTGCTGACCAGTGACGCACACGATAGTTTCTAAAAACTCTCTTGTTTTTAATTCATTGACTAATGGACACATTTTAATTGCTTCTGGTCTTGTGCCGAAGACCAACATTATTTTTTGTTTCATATTTACTCCCTATATATCAAAACCATAACCACTTTCAGCTAAAGCTATTTTCATTTGCCTCTTTTCCTCATCTGATTTTTGTGAATAATGCGTATCCCATACAGGCTTTTGTTCAAATTGTTTTTTGCACTTATCCACATAATCGTCATATGATCCAATAATATGGGCAGGATTTCCCACCACCACAGAATTATCCGGAATATCCTTTGTAACGATACATCCAGCTCCTACAATAACTTTGTCTCCGATTTTTACATTTGGCAAAACTATGCTTGATGCACCGATAAAAACATCATTTCCAATATCAATTCTGCCAACTCTACTATAACCAAGTATTTTTTTGGTTGAACCATCGTGAGTCAATAATTTACTGCCACTTGCAAGTGTAACATTATCACCAATAGTAACCAAAAATTCATGACCATAGTCAATACTTCCATAAATATGACAGTTCTCACCTATGGATACACCACGCAAGCGAAGTTCATAAACATCTGGATTACCGCCACGGACTTTCCTCCATAACTTTTTCATTAAAACTTTAAACTTCATATTAAACACCACTCATCAATTAGCATTTACAGTTCTTTTAATATCTCCACCGTATGTGTCAAGCCTTCCTGAATAGAAAAAGTATCAGTATATCCAATACTTTTTATCTTCTCATTGTTCAATAATGAATTATTCATTGGGTTGAACTGCTTTAAATCGGCTTCCGTTGGTTCTTTTATTTTCAAGTTGACCTTCCCGGCTTCAGCTAAAATTTGTGCCATTTTCCTGATGCTTGTGACCTCATCATGACCAATATTATAGGATTCACCTTTTTCACCATTTATTAAAGCAACAAGAATAGCTGCAGCACAATCCAAAGAATAGCAATAGGAACGCTTTTGAAGCCCCAAGCTTTTCATCTCTAGATCTCTACCTTGTGCTGCACGATATGAAAAGTCAGAAGAAATTCTCTTATCTTTAGGAGATGCAGTTGGCCCATAGATATGACCGGGTCTGACAATAACAGTGTCTACATCATATTCAGATGAGTACGACTTGCAAAGCACCTCAGATGCCCTTTTAGCCTCAGAATATGACGAGCGTATGGAATTTATATCTATCGATCCGAATTGGCTTTCCTCAAATGCCTCCTCAGTACTTTTTGAGCCATACACCTCACTTGATGAAATATATAGCATACGCTTTACATTATTATCCTTGGCATACTCCAATAAATTTAATATTCCATTAAAATTTGAGAGCATCGTTTCCACCGGTTTTGCTACATAAAGTTCCGGTGATGCAACGCCTGCGCCATGGATAATATAATCCACCTTAAAGTTGAAATCAATGGGCTTTGTTGCGTCATATTCAACATACTTTACGCAACTCACACTGCCATATCTTTCTGAAAAACCAGTTTGATTTATGTCTGCAATATATATTATCAAATTTGCATTTGAACTTATATTATATTCAATCAAAATATCCACAACAGATGAACAAATCAATCCTAATCCACCCGTTACGAGTATGCTACTATTATCGAAACAATGTAAATCATTTTTTTCTATTACACGTTTAATGTCAGAAATATAAATTTTATTCTCTAATATGTCTTTCATTTCTTTATCCATGCATCGTTTTTAGCATTAAGTAATGCCTTAAATATTTCAATATCTTCTACTGTTGTGATTTTTATATTTTTCTCAGATCCCTTTGAAAAATAGGTCGTATAACCATAGTGCTGCATTAATGAACACGACGCAGCTGTATTAGTTATACCATCATTTATTGCTCTTTGATGTATTGACCACAACTCATCAAATTTATATGAGTGAGGAGTTTGTGTACGCCAAAGATCTTCTCTTTTTAATGCTTCCTTAGACTTGAAGCCGTCTTTTGAAACAAACACAACTTCTGAAGTTGGAATAACAGCTACCGCAGATCCATTAATTTTCTGCTTGACAATATTATCGGTGATAATATCCTGTGATACCATAGGTCTATTTCCGTCATGTATCATAACGATAATATTTGCAGTTTCTTTATGATCTTCAGTTATAGCTGATAACGCATTATAAATTGACTCTTGTCCTGTTTTACCGCCTGTAACAATTCTTTTTAACTTACCTATGTTAAACTGTTTAGCATAGGCATCCAAAACATTATTCCAGCCTTCTAAACAAGCTACATAAATTTCATCAATATTCGGGTGCTGTTGAAAAGCCTCAAGTGTATATACTATTATTGGCTTATTATCCACCGTAATAAATTGTTTAGGCAAATCCTGGTGAGTTCTTGAACCAATTCCGCCTGCGGTTAATATTGCTATAGTCACTTTTTTATCACTCCATATCTTTGTATCTAGCTTCAAAATTATGATTTGATACTCTGGATTCCACTGGTGGTAGTCGCATATAATCACCATACAATTGTTTTAAATAAGCATCATAGTTTTTAGGAGCAGCAAATATTTGCCCCTCAAACTCTACATCAGTGCAATTGTCAAAGATATTTTTTAAGAAAATATCTTTTTTATAATATGCACCGCCTGTTGCATATACATATTTTGACTTATCATAATGATACTTCTTTGCTAATTTCTCATATTTCTGCTGGTAATCAGTTAAACACGACTTTTGGTTAATAAGGTACCACAATACACTCTTAACGTATTCATAAATATTTTTTCTTAATGTTGGTCTTAATTTAGAAAAGCTATTTATTCGTTTTCGACACTTATCCATTTCATAAAAATGCTTTTCACACTCTTTTTCATCCAAGGGCATTCCCTCAAGCGGAAACACATCCACATAAACGCCCATATTTTTTATCGTCTTATAGTTTAATTCATCAAGTATGGTTTCATTATCAACAACTTTTGCAAAATTATAATAATAGTCAGACTGTGCTGGATATAAAGCTCTATACTTGCCATTCGTTTTATTCAATAGTTCAATAAAAATATCATAGTCTGGACGTGGCATCACAATATCTATATCATCATCCCATGGGATAAATCCCTTATGTCGAACTGCACCAAGAAGAGTACCGCCACATAAAAAATATCTAAGTTTATTTTTTTTACATAGAACGTCAATATAAACTAAAATATCTAATTCGATTTTCTTCAACTCTTCAACATCAATACTTTTCATACTCTAACTCCTTGCAGTAAATCGACCAATAATCGACTTAATATCTTCCTTATAAAAAATAACATACACCGTTGCAGCAATTATGCCCACAATTAAAGTTGTAATAATTGCATATATAAACCAGCTTGCGAATGTCATAATTTTAGTATAATCTAATATTACATTACACAGTACTATAGCAATAATAATTATGGCAAAACTTGCCGTAAGCATCTTGAAAGCTTTGGTTATCGGTCTATATATTACATTTTTAGAAAGAAATATGATCTCATACAAATAACGAACCAACATTCCTACAACAGTTCCTATAGCGACACCGAGAATTCCCAATTTGCAAATTAGAACCAATGCCAAGGAAACCAAGAGATTTAATACACATTCAAGTATTGCCCCCAACTGTGTTTCCTTAAATTTATTAGCATTTGTAGACACCGTACTATAAATGCAACGCAAGCAATAAATAATCTCAGCCAAAATTAGAACATAACCAAACAATGGCTGAATATAATCCATATCGGTCATATTTATAGTATATAATCGAATAAAAGGAATAAGCATAAGTCCTGTAACGGTGTATAGAACTGTTGCTATCCCCCCTTGAACTAGTTCAAACTGATTGACAGTCGCATTTATTTGATCCGCTTTTTTTGATTCAATCAGGTTTCCTAAACCAGCAGCTATTCCTGTCGAAATAGACGTAATAATTTTTTCTACACCGAAAATTATTGCACCATATACATTGTAAACAGAAACCACTGCGGTACCAACAAAAATAGTAAGTATGGCAGCATCTGTATTTGTATGTATATAATACGCAAAATGATGCACCATTCCATTCCAACGTTGGTTCAAAGCCGTTTTATCAGCTTTGACATTTCGATTTAACTTATAATGGCGTTTGACGTACAATGTATAAAATAGAGGTCTCAGCAAGCCAATAATACACATAGAGAAATATATCATCCTAATATCAGCTTTAAGACTAACCCAGAATAGAGAAACAATAATATTAACTACTGTATATATTATATTTACAATATAACTGATTCTGATTTTCTGATCCGCAGATAGCAACGATGAATATGGAAGTGATACAAAATATTCAGCAAATGTACTTACACTTAATATCAAAATCAATGAAACAATATATGACCTAGCTATGTCCGTTTTGGCAATCAATGGGTATACTACGCATAAAACTAGCACATAAAAAACAAAAATAACTCCTATTTTTCTATAAAACCTTTTTTGTTCATTGATTATTCCAGACACTCCATCCATATCATGTTTGGATAAAGGCTTGTATAAAGAAGCTCTAAATATACTTCCTACGCCGGCTTCTAGCAATGATATATATGTTAAAAATTGAGTGATAGATGAAACCAAACCATTAACATCAGAACCATATGCAGGTATTATCAACCTTGGCAATATTAAACCTCTTGCAAAAGTTGCTAATTGCAATAATAAAGAAAATATAACATTCAAAATTGCGTTCTTTGTTCTACTATTACTCATTTTTTCTCCCAATTGACTTAATTTTATCCCACAAATACAATGGTAATGTCCACCTAGATTTAAAACAAAACAAAATAAATTTATTTCTCATTCCTGTAAGCTTTACTTTATGCAATGCCTCTTGGAAGGTCGAATCGCACAAATATCGATTCATATTTTTCTTCTTGGCTTTATATGAATCACCATTATTAAAACTAAATTCATTGTTTTTTGCCAAAAACAAAAGGTATACTGCATATTCGTTAATTTGATTACTGGACTCCCATCCTGTCTTCTTTTCAATTAATTTTAGATATGCGATAAGATTATGTATTCTTTTTAACAAATTTTTATCATATGTATGTGTCATAGAATTCATATTTTGGCGATACATATATCCAGTATAATTTAAAATACTAATTGAATTAGCTTCTAAAAGTATAGGATAAGTAACCGCAACATCTTCACCTAAAGTGATATCATCTGGGACACTCTCATATACTGTTTCAGCAATGCTTCTTTTAAAACACTTTGACCAAACAGTTGGAATGATGTAAAATGAGTAAAAAGGTTCTTTCGAGAGCATCTTAACATATATTTCTTTCTGCAACTCACTCTTGCCATAAATCTTGCTTGATCCCGGCTGATATATTTCTGTTACTGTATTTTCATTATAGTATGATGTATATCCTGTACAAATCACATCTACCTTATGTATACAAAATTCCTTTCCATATGTTTCAAGCATATCATGTGAAACAAAATCATCTCCATCGACAAAGCAGATGTACTCGCCCTGCGCTATTTTTAGTCCAGCTTTTCTTGCAGAAACCAGACCTCCGTTCTTTTTGTGAACAACTTTAACTCTGTTATCTCTTGTCTTATATTCATCACAAATAGACGAACATCCATCTGGAGAGCCGTCATCGACCAAAATAAGTTCAAAATCTTTGTAACTTTGATTAAGAATACTTTCTATGCATTGTGAAAGATACTTTTCAACTTTATAAATCGGCACTATTACACTAAACATTCTGAACTATTCCCTTCTTCAAAAACACAACGTTTACTTGAAATATTGATATTCAAGCCTACCCATATAAGCATATAATAAAAAGAAAGCTCATTTATCGTGAAACAACCAAGAACACCGCTCATTATAATAAACGCCAAGAGCAACAAATAATTAATAATTCGTTTTCGTCTATTATACTTTTGGGCTCGAAATATCAAAACAATCATAAACAAATAAAGAATGCTCCCCAATATTCCTACAAAATACACTGATTCAACATATGTATTATGAGGACCTCCAGCTGAAAGATAATTTGCACCTATTCCCCGTCCGAAAATTAATGATAACGGAGAATTATTTAAATATTCAAAATATATTCTCCATAAGTCAAAACGACCTGTTGATATATCACCTTCAAATAATCTACTGAACATTATGTCCATATATCCTATTTTTTTTAGCCAAGTCACAATACCTGTTCCAAGTGTAAATACGAATGCCAATGCTATCACCATCATTTTCGGTGATCTTAGCATATAAATCATTGATACAATACCAATTATTACTACAGAAAATAAAAACATTTTACTATAAGTTTGAAAACCAAAAAATAATAGCGAAACAAATATAATCCACATTAAAATTTTGTTGCCTATTTTATTCATTATCAAAATCATAGAAAGTACAACAGCAAATATAACTGACATAGCGTAAAAATTCGGATCATAATTTAGTCCAGTGAATCGATATGTCACATTTCTACCATTATACAAGGTATATTCGTTTCTAAAATACGCCGACAACTGCGATAAAGAAGTGCGGAAAGTTCCCACAATAGAACTACCAATAACGCCCAATATAAATGCCATGATGTGATTTTTAAAATCACTTAACTTAACCCTGTTTACAAAAAAGTAAAACAGGATTATTCCCATAATCATTTTAAACGCAGTGGTATAATTATCTCCCATCCCCACTATTAGGTATGCTGAAAAAATTAATATAGGAATCAGTTGTGTTACTTTAAAAGAATTTATTCGCACTATTAAAATTACGCCTGTCACGATCATTACATAAGCAAAGAGAGATGTAGTAGTTGGACTAAGTTTATATACTACAGTAAATGACATACAAAAAAACAAATGATAATAGATATTGTTGATGTTTTTGGTAAAGCATATTAGTATAGTAAATATTGCAGTAGGTATAAATATATACCTATTAATCCATATACCTCCGCATATTCCCAAAAACAAAATCAAACACTGCAACAGCATCATTTTACTAAAGCCACATATTTCCTGCTTTTTCATCTGCATTTACTTCTGCTCCTTGTAAATTTTATTCATTCTCTATATAGGAGAATTGTTTAAGTTGTGTTTCATTTGTCAATAGAATTTCTTCTTTTTTTTCTTCTTTTTTTGATTTTTTTAAGACACTTTCCAACATGCTAAAATCTTCACATACTATCCCAGAATCATTTGTTATCATTTCATGTGCAGAAGTAGTATTGGTCGATATTATGGGAAGTCCCAAGATTTTAGCCTCGTCAAAAACCATCGGAGCAGCCTCATGTAAGGAAGGAACTAATAAATAATCCGCATTTCTCATATACCTATATGGATTTGCTTGTTCCCCTGCCATGTAAACCTGATCTTTCATATTGTAATTTGCAATTTTATCAACTAATAATTCTCTTTGCGGTCCATCACCAATAATATAGTATCTTATATCTTTTCTTCTAGTTGCATATAATGCATCAATGGCCTGCTCTATTCCTTTTTCAGGAGATAGCCTTGCAACTGTCAATAAATTTACAAACGAACCATCGTAATGGTATGGATCTTTCTTTGCCAAACCAACTATATCCAAATCGTAAAAATTTCTCAAAGTATAAACTTTTGATTCTTCCACATTTGAGCCTTGAATAAATCTTTTTTTTACTGATTCTGAGCAACAGGCAATTTTGTCAAACTCTGAATACTCTGCATTATTTTCCCCTGTCATACAACCTGAATTTAAATAATCGCAATGTATTAGACAAATTTTATTTTTACATGCAACTTTATCCAGTACGAAATCGCCACACCCATTAGAAAAATACTTATGGTGTGGTAAGTGAGAGTAGGAGAACGCCGCATCATATCCATATATCTTCTTTTGAAATAGTCCCAACAATTTCATTGCACTTCTTCTTGAAGAAACCGCTGCAACCTTCATAAGGAAAAATTTTATTATGAACAGTAAAGGATATTGTTTTAATTCTGCTCTCGTTAATCCCAACATCCGATAACACTTGTTCGGCTCAATAATTTTAACATCATTTGGAACACCAGACAAAAGAGTGCCACTTTTGCTAAAAAGCAAAAGTGTGACATTATAATCATTATGTATTTCTTTCAATAAATTTATGAGAGACTTCTGAATTCCTCCCATATCCAAATTATTATTTACTATTAAAATTTTCTTCATTAATTAATCCCGTGTATAAGTCAACTATTCTTCGTTCCATCTCTGTCCAACTGTATTCCTCCAAGTAAAGCTTCTTCATCCTTTCACCCATAGCAGACCAATCATCTTTTTGATCTATAAGTGAATAAATACCATTTTTCAATCCACTTTTGGAATATTCTATCAAGCAACCAATGTTATTTTCTTCTATAATTTCATCGAATCCTGTATTCTTAGCCATAACTATTGGTTTCCCAAGCATCAACGCCTCATAAAATTTATTCGGTGCAGCATACCTATGATTAGGAACTTTTGGATCATATATAGCAGTCATAATGTTACATGAATTTTCCAACGATAAAGTCTTATTATAAGGCAATTTTCCATAAAAAATAATTCGATTACACTTCTGTGCAGCACTAGCAATCTCATCCTCCATTATTCCGAAGCCTCCAACGTGCAACTCAAATCGCTCATCATTTTCAACAAAATCAATTATTTCCCGCAAAAATCTAGACTCCGCAAGTATGCCAACATAAACAATCTTATATCTTTCATTTGAACTATGTTTTATAACATTACAACCAATATTACCACAAAACTTGGGTGTATTGTGAATTATCACTAGTTTTTTTGGACAACTATCAGCAATTTGTTCTCGACGCTTTTCAGAGCAGATAATAGTTGCCTCTGAACAATTTATAATTGTATTTTCTGATTGTTTAACTTTCAAACGTAAATAATTGCTTGGAACATGGTGAGAATCAACATAAAAATCAAGAATATGATATACTAACTTCTTACCATACCTTCTTGATATCTTATTAGCAACATAACCAGTGTCAAAATCGAACGAGTGGATAATATCATATTTTTCATTATACTTCTTTAGCCATTGATACAATTTTATCTGAAATTTTGCCAATGGAAACAAGTTTTTCTTTAATCCACCATCAAAAACAGCTGGTATTCCGAATCTTATAATATTTGCTTTTCCGTGTTCTAACATTATTTTTTCTTTATCAGATATACTACTACTTCTATTCCAACCTAATATTGTCACTTCATATCCCTGTGATAGTAAAGCATCTGCCATTTTTTCAACTGGTGGATCAGGGGAAACAGGATTAGAACGTAACAAAACTACCTTCAACACCATCCACATCCTTATATTAATTATTTTAAATCAAAATTAATCTGTAATACAAAACCGAGCAATAACTACTTAATAAAGTTTTACATCCTTGTATTAGCATATTGGGCAAGCTAAATTACTCATATGGACGTAATATCATTGAGTTCAGACTTATATACCTTTGAGACAGCTATCTCTACTGTCTCCATGTTAAATTTTTGTATAGCAACAAGACTATTTTTTCCCATAGTTTTACGCACAGTCTCATCATTTGCCAGTTTTTTTATTTTTTTAGTATAAGCTAATACGTCAGTGGCTTCACAAAGAAAGCCACTATTAGTATTCTCAAGCAAATCTGTGTTTCCACGTATATTTGACACAACACATGGTAAACCACTTGCCATTGCCTCCATTAATGAACGTGCTAGGCCCTCTTGTTTAGAAGTAAATAAAAAAGCATCGGCGGCCTTCAGAAGTTCCTTAATATCATTTCTATATCCAAGAAAATGCACCCTTTTCCGAAGGCCAAGTTCTTCAGATAATTTTATTAATTTTGCTTCTTCAGGACCTTTACCACAAATAAAATAATGTATATTGAGATCACTGATTTTTGACATAGCCTTAATTGCAACCGAGTAATTTTTCCTTTCAATTAAATCACCCATTGATATTAATGCAAAATCTGTTTCCTTTAATCCAAGCTCTGTTCTTTTTTTCTCTCTTATACCATCAGACAAATCGTACTGAGACAAATCTATTCCAACGCCTGGTACATAATACACTTTACCATTATGTCGAAGTTGAAATTTACTCTTTGCTAGTTCATAATCTTCATTATTAATTGTAATAAGAGCGTCTGTATATTTTGCAAGCCATTTTTCAATTGGATAGTAGATAAGCCAGTTCTTCTTTGAGGCACCTTTATAAAAATGAAACCCGTGTGCTTGATAAATTATCTTTCTCACTTTGCACTTTTTCCCTGCTAAGCGTCCCAGTACACCCCCAATAGGAGTATTGCAATGTATTGCATCAAACTTTTCTCTTTTCATTAGTTGGACAAGTTGCTTATAGGCCTTAATATTTCTTAAATCATATGGCGTTCTTATGAAATCTATTTGATGTAATTTAACTCCATATTCCTTCTCATTTTTTCTAAGGCTTTCTTTTGTTGTCCCATCAAAATTTCCAGCAAGATGAAATTCCACTCCCAAGTCTTCCGTTGCTCTTACTGCTGCAACAGAAAAAGACGATACTCCTCTGCTAATATTGGTTATGTATAGTAACTTCTTCATAAATTAAGCTCTACCTTTCATTAAGCTATCATATTACTATATCAACACTAGTCACACGATATAATAAACAGTAAAACTGAATACAAAACTTTTATTTATGTGCATCATAGTGTTGCATTGTTTTAGTCTCAGTATCATTGGTATAAACATTTTCCCTTTTTAAAACGGTGCAAATGCTCTTAAAGAAAATCTTAACATCAAGAATCAAAGATACATTATGAGCGTACCATGCATCATAAAGTCGTTTATCACGCACACCAAGACTATTTCTATAATAAGCCTGTGTATATCCCGTGATACCTGGTCTAATTAATAATTTATCTTTTTCATCGGCTTCATAAGTATCCTTTGATTCCACATCACCAGGCCTAGGCCCAATAATACTCATATCACCCTTGAATATATTAAAAATCTGTGGTATTTCATCAATACTAGTTTCTCTGAGAAAATGTCCGACCTTTGTAACCCTTAAATCATTTTCAGAATTAAATGTACTACCATCATTATTTCTCAAATCAGGTGAATTCACTTTCATTGAACGAAACTTCAACATTCCAAACTCTTTGAATCCAACGCCTAACCGTGCGGAACGATAAAATACAGGACCACGATCTTCAATTTTAATTGCAATGGCAACTGGAATTAATATTAAAAATACAATAGGAAGTGCTACAAGACAAAAAATAATATCTAAAAATCTTTTAAACCATAGTTGATAGATTCCTTTATACTTTTTTCTTGATTTTGATGCCACATAAAGTTGCTCGGGTGTCTTCTTATCCATATCCTCACCTAGTTCTTAAAAAAATTGTATTTCTAAAGTAATTAAGGGCATTTTCTGCCTTTTTTATTGCTTTTTCTTGTGTATCTGCTCTTGCAACAATATATCCACATCCATCAAGGTTGGTATGATACTCATTAATTTGCATGCCAACTTTCATATGATGATAAACCTCAACTCCAAATCTTTTTTCAAATTGTTCAATATCTGGAAGATATTGAACAATACCTTCTTTAAACGCAAGAAGCTTTGTAGCCACTGCAGTATACTCATCACTTTTTAAATCAATTGGATCAGCAACAGCATTTTGAATCATTGCTCCCATATAATCAATACCTGTTCCATAAGGAATAATACATGGACCAATCATATTTCCACCCATACGTGCGCCAATATCGATAATATGTATTTTTCCTTCTTTAGTAATCAACATATCCATATTAACAGAGCCATGATTTATGCCAAGTGCTTTAATAGCATTATAAACATATCTTGTTGCTTTTTCTTCAACTTCAGTAGTCAAATCAGTCGGTATAGAATGGCCCAACTCTGCATAATATGGTGGCTTAGTCATCCATTTCTGCATGATGCCTAAAACACAAATCTTACCATTTATAACTAAACTTTCAGCACCATACTCTTTACCATCGATAAAAGATTCAATTTCAGCTCTATGTGTTATTGAATTTTTCATTGCATATTGGCACGCTGCTTTTAATTGTGCTGATATATCCACCCTACTTGCACCTCTACTACCTGAGCCGTCGCAAGGTTTAACCATGACGGGATATAAAAGTCTACAAGACAGTTCTTCTAAATTGGTATATCCATCTATTTCATATGCTTGTTCTGTGTCATCAACTTGATTTTCAAATAAGCATTTTCTCACTTTATATTTATTTTTTATTAGCTTTGCGACTTCATATTTGAGTCCTGGTAATCCCATTTTTTGCGCAATGTATGAAGCAGTAAGTACACCATAATCCGTAGCAGCAGTTAACACACCGTCTATACTATTTCTTTTTGCATATTCTAAACAAGCATGGTCATCTACAATATTAATTACCCCATGATGATGTGCATGCTTAAATCCAACAGCATCAGGATCAGCGTCTACAGCATATGTTTCATAGCCCATTGAGTTGGCTTTGCATATAACAAAATCCTGAAGAAAACCTGCACCAATAATAAGTACTTTCTTCATTACAGCACTTTCTCCATTCTTATTTCACTATACTTTAAAGTTTTAGTATTTCCACATACTTTGTAGCCCCTATGCAAATAAAAATCTAATGCGTGCTTGCTTGGAGCATACACCTCCATACACACTTTTTTACAACTCATTTTTAGAGCCATTTTCTCAATAGTGTTAATACAAAACATACCGATACCCTTACCCGACATCTCTGGCAAACATGCAAGTTTTTCAAATCGAAACATTTCACCAACTTTTCGTGTTTGAAATGTAGCAACATAATTGTCTTCTTCACTAACAAGATACACTGAATTTTTCAGCACACAAAAAACTACTAT
>OLSF01000984.1_pt1 | contig 26878 bp, 20 predicted proteins | sample 1672301 | NCBI WGS metagenome assembly OLSF01 (sample SAMEA3136669, study PRJEB25190) | human gut metagenome | biome: human gut; feature: human-associated habitat; material: faeces | place: Austria | collected 2013
ACTGGCCGTTTGTACAGCGATACATAAGCGTACCTACTACAAGAGACGCAAAAAAGAGTACTTATTTAATCGGAATTCTTTATCTCGTCACTCCTCTCATCTGGTATCTTCCTACCATGATTTATCGTGTGATGGAACCTGGACTTGCGCTTGATTTGGATGCAACCACAATGACTTTCAACGGCGAACACGCTTATGTGAATATGAGTAAACTCGTACTTATGAAAGGGATGGTCGGTATGATGTTGGCAGCGATGCTATCGGCTACATTGAGTAATGTTTCAGGCATTTTGAATGTATATGCCAATGTATATACTTATGATATTTGGGGACACAAAGAGAAAAACCGTCAGGCAGATGAGAAAAAGCGTATCAAGGTAGGACGTCTCTTCACATTTGTCTTTGGACTTGTGATTATCGCTTTGTCAATGCTCATCCCGTTTGCCGGAGGTGCCGAAAAGGTGGTAGTAACTCTTCTTACTATGGTGATGTGTCCTTTATACATTCCGTCGATATGGGGGCTATTCTCGAAGCGGCTGACAGGCAACCAACTTATTTCTGCAATGATCCTTACCTGGCTCGTTGGTATTATGGCTCGCGTCATAATTCCCGCCTCCGTTATTAGTCCAAGCCTTATAGAGTCAGTTGCCGGTTGTGTACTTCCTGTACTTATCCTTGCAATCATGGAAGTTTGGTCGGCACGTAAAAAGTATGAAGACAATGGTTATCAAGCCATTGGTGAATATACTGATCCTGAAGCCGATCGCGAACCAACGTTAAAGGAGAAGAAAGCGGTATTAATCTATTCGCATTTGGCTGTTAACTGCTTCTGTATTACCATTGGTGTCGTTGCGCTCTTACTGATTGGTCTGCTTATTGCCGGCGATCCGAAGACCCTTGCGGTCAAAGGAATTGTGATAGGAAGTATCGTACTGATGATTGCCATGATACTTGCTTATGTGATATACAGAATTATATATGCAAGACGTCTGAAAATGTCTAGTTAGTCAATTATTAATAACCCTAAATACTAATCAAATGAATCTAAAGATGTTATTGTTTGCAAGTGTGTCGCTTGTGCTTTTTGCATCTTGTCATAACTCGGATGATCCGTATATGACACTCGCGACAAAGACACTTGATGTAGAAGCAGAAGGTGGACTTTTCACTGTTGACCTTTCATCTAATGTCTATTACAGAGTCAATAACGATTGTCAGACCGATGGAAGCGATAGCCATTGGGCAGTTGTTGATTCGCATGAGACACAAGGTGAGATTACTAAGTTTACAATCAAAGTCTCTGAAAATTCGTCGACTAGTTCACGTGTCGGTGCCATTCGTTTCATTGGCGATGATGTAACTCCTCTAAAGCTGGTTATTACCCAAAAGATGATTGTCCCGAAAGGTATCAGTCCTATCACCGAATCGATTGACGCAACTACAACAGAATCCTCGTTCAAAGTCTTTGGAGATAAGGAGTGGAAGGCTGTATGTGCAGATGCGGATGTGACCGTTTCTCCTGCAAATGGGGTAGGCGAATGTGATATTAAACTTACTTTCCCGGAGAACAAGACATTTACCAAAAGGACAATTAAAGTAACGGTAACCATCCAGGATGATACAGACTATACCTATACTCTTGTACAAGATGCTTTCTCGGGCATTTTGGCTGATTGGGACTTGAATAGTTTAACTGCCAACACAAATGCAACATTTGCTGATGAGGCACAATCGGTATTCCCGGGAGCCAATGGCAAGTATCTTGCTCCAAGTGCCGGAAGTGGTAAGATTGAGTATTGGGCATGTGACCGGACAGGTTATGTAGCGCAGAATGCCGTATGCAGCCGTGCCGTGGGTGGTAATGGTGACCCGTATGTATCAGGAGCTATTCCGGGTGATTATTGGTATGTCTATGGGGATATGAAAGGTACGACCATTCCTGCCGGTACCAAGATACACTTCTATTTTGTGACGAAATTAGGAACGATGTGTTCCAACTACTGGATGATTGAGTTCAAGGATGGAGAAGAATGGAAACCGGCTCTTCCGACTTCGACTCTTCAGGAAAGTGCGACAGAGACACTGTCGGGTGCACCTATCAATTATTCGGCAACTATTACCTACAACTTTGCGGGAATGTTGCTCGATAGCAGTAACAATGGCGCATATATCCCTGCCGAAGGAGTATTTACCACGACTAAAGATATGGATGAGATTGTGTTAAGATTCGGACAGGCAGGCCGTTTATGTCTTAGTGGTGCCAGATATGCCGGAAAATATATTGACTGGACACATGCAAGCGGCCAGACACGTTTTTCAGCGCAACATCCGAGTAACCCTGAAACAGGTGCGGCAATCAAAGAGTATAACCAACATGTATTGCTTGAAATCGTAGAATAAATAGTATGAAAAAAAGTATATTAAGCCTGTTATTGGCATGTTTCCTGCAAATCAATCTGGCTTTTGCACAGAATGTAATGAAGGGTGTCGTTAGCGATGCCAATGGTCCTCTTGTCGGAGTGGTGATCCACGATAAAGACAATGCAAAAGGTACTACCTCCGATATGTCGGGAAAGTATGCGCTCAATGGCGCTGAATCAGGCCATACAATAGAATTCCGTTATCTTGGTTATGTGACCGAGACTGTGGTATGGGATGGTAAAAGTGTAGTAAATATAAAACTTAAAGAGGATGCTGTACAACTTGAAGAGACGGTTGTTATCGGCTATGGATCTGTAAAGAAGAAAGATCTTACAGGTGCGGTCGGTGTAATCAACAGTTCGCTTATCGAGAAACAGAGCACGTCTCAACTTTCACAATCTTTGCAAGGACTGATTCCGGGACTGACGGTTACCCGTTCGAGCAGTATGCCGGGAGCGAGTGCTACGGTTCAGGTGCGTGGTGTGACAACAATGTCTGATTCGAGTCCGCTTATCCTTGTCGATGGTATGATGGTCAGTAGCCTCGACAATATAGCAAGCGAAGATGTACAGCAGATTACTGTACTTAAAGATGCAGCTTCTGCATCCATCTATGGTGCCCGTGCTGCTGCCGGTGTTATCTTGATAACGACTAAGGAGGCAACCGAGGGACAGCTTTCGATCGGTTATAACGGAGAGATTTCGTTGTCTTCTCCTACCGAATTTCCGAAATTCCTGACCGACCCTTATCACTACATGACAATGTATAACGAATGGTCGTGGAACGATGCCGGTAATCCTGCGGGAGGCGAGTTTGCCAACTATTCACAGGACTACATCGACAACTATGCTACCAACAACAGGTATGATCCCATTCAATATCCTATCTATGATTGGAAAGACGCTATTCTTTCGAATACCGCTATGCGCCATAAGCACAACTTGACCATGACGTATGGCAACAAGGTAATCAAGAGCCACACTTCCGCTACCTACGAAAATGCCGACGCTATCTATAAAGGTTCAAACCACGAAAGAATCTCTATCCGTTCGCGTAATAATCTGAAGATTAGCGATAAGCTCTCCGGTTCTATCGATTTCTCGGTACGTTATGCCACGAAAAATGACCCGACTTCCGGTAGTCCGATTCGTGCAGCTTATATGTATCCTTCCATTTATTTGGGACTTTATCCGGATGGCCGTGTTGGTCCTGGTAAAGACGGCAGTCTTAGCAATACGCTTGCCGCCTTATTGGAAGGCGGAGAGAAGAAGACCGTATCCAACACAATGACCGGTAAATTCTCTTTGAGCTATAAGCCCATAAAAGATTTGACCCTTACTGCCAACCTGACTCCTACCGTCGGAACTGTTTCGATCAAGGAGATGAAGAAAGCCATACCTGTTTACGATGCATACGAAACCGATGTTATGCTGGGATATGTTTCAGGATATACTTCCAATTCGCTAAGTGAAGAACGCCGTAACATCAAATCATTGGAGAAACAATTCATCGCTACATACGACAAGACCTTCAGCAAGGTACATAACTTCAATGCCATGGTCGGTTATGAAGATTATAGTTATACGTATGAAACGATGTCGGGATCGACCAACGACATGTCTTTGTCTTCTTTCCCTTATCTTGATTTGGCGAACAAGAATGCTCTTGCCGTAGCCGGCAATTCTTATCAGAATGCATACCGTTCATTTTTTGGCCGTGTCATGTATAATTACGACAGCCGTTACTACCTCCAGCTCAATGCTCGTGAAGACGGATCTTCACGTTTTCACAAGGATCACCGTTGGGGATTCTTCCCGTCCGCATCGGTGGGTTGGGTCATCTCTAACGAGAAATTCATGCAAAACATAACCCCGATAAACTATCTGAAGTTCCGTGCCTCTATCGGTACTCTCGGTAACGAGCGGATTGGAAATTATCCTTATCAGACATACATTTCGTTCAATAATGCCATTATGTATGACAGTGCAGGTTCTACGCCCCAATCTTCGATGTCTGCCGCTCAACAGGATTATGCGTATGAGAATATCCATTGGGAGAAAACACAGAGCTGGGATATAGGTGTGGATGCCGCTTTCTTTAACAATCGTCTTGACTTTAGCGCAGACTATTATTATAAGAAGACAACAGATATGCTCTTGTCAGTGGCAATCCCGTCGTTTACAGGTTATTCGGCACCTGACAGGAACGTAGGTAAAATGCATACCCGTGGTTGGGAAGTGAAACTCGGCTGGTCTGACCGTATCGGAGATGTAAATTATGCGGTAAGTTTTAATATCTCTGATTACAAGTCTATAATAGATAATCTTAACGGCAAGCAGCAGTTTAACAGCGATGGTACCATTATTACTGAAGGTGCAGAATATAATTCCTGGTACGGATATAAGACTGCAGGTTTGTTCCAGACCGCAGAGGAAGTCAGTGAAAGCGCTCTGCTTTCGGCTTCTACCAAACCGGGTGATGTGAAATATGTAGATGTCAGCGGTCCGGACGGCACTCCTGACGGAATTATCAATGAGACATACGACCGCGTAGTGCTTGGCAGCTCATTGCCACACTATCTATATGGAGGTTCTATTAGTTTGGGCTGGAAAGGTCTCTCTTTCTCCTTACTCTTCAATGGTGTCGGGAAACAACTTTCACGCCTCACCGAAAGTATGATTCGCCCCATGCAGGGACAATGGCTTCCGGCTCCGTCAGTCCTTCTGAACGACAATGGCAGCCGTAATTATTGGAGTGTATATAACACTGCAGAGCAGAACGCGGCAGCCAGCTATCCCCGTTTGAGTCATCAGGGCGGTGAATACAACAACTACAAAATGTCGGATTACTGGCTCAAGAGTAGTGCCTATATGCGTATAAAGAATATCAACGTTGGCTATACAGTTCCTAAAAAAATCGTCTCTAAAGTCGGAATCAAGGGACTTCGGGTGTACGTCAATATCGATGATCCATACTGCTTTGATAGTTATCTTTCGGGATGGGACCCTGAAGCAGGTGCTTCTACCTATATCACACGCACTTATACATTTGGAGTGGATATCAAATTCTAATGGAGTATGAAAAAATTACATAATATGAAAAAAATACATGTATTGATTTGCATGATAGCTCTTCTATCTGTAACTTCTTGTGTGAACCTCGATCTGAATCCTCCTTCAGCCGCATCCAGTGAAAACTGGTTCTCGTCACCGGAGGAAGTTCGAATCTCGTTGAACGATTTTTATCGCAGTACTTTCTTTGTTATAGAAGAAGGTTGGACGCTGGACCGTAATACGGATGACTGGGCACAACGAACCAACATTTATACCATTGCGGCAGGTTCACTGAATGCGTCTTCTACAAGTAATCCTAACATCAAGACTGTTTGGAGTTACACGTACAAGAACATTAGTCGTGCCAACCGGATTTTGGAGGCACTCGACAAACTTGAAGGCAAATATTCCACCACTGAACTGAATACGCTTCGTGCCGAAGCCCGTTTTTTCAGAGCATTTGCTTATTCACGTTTGATTACTCTTTGGGGAGATGTTCCTTTCTACGTGACTTCGATTACTCCGGAGGAAGCATTTGAGATGGGGCGTACCGACAAAGCTGTCGTTCTGAAACAAATTTATGAAGATTATGACTATGCCGCAGAAAATTTGCCGGCCGCAAATAATAATAGCGGCGCCACCCGTGTAGACAAAGGAACGGCTTATGCTTACAAGGCTCGTACCGCTCTCTATCAACACGACTACGGGACTGCCGCAAAGGCTGCGCAAGACTGTATGGATCTGGAAGTATATGACTTGGCCCCTGATTATGGAGAACTTTTCCGCGACAAGACAAGAGGAAGCAAAGAAGTTATCTTCTCTGTTGCTCACTCAAGCGACCTTGAGTTGGATGAAAACGGTAAACCTACTACACAGGCTATCGGTTCCTTTATTGCCCGTTCGGCAGGCGGTACACATAATGCACAACCTTCGTGGGAACTTCTTGCTGTCTACGAAATGACGAATGGCAAGACGATTGATGAACCGGGCAGCGGTTTTGATCCTCACGATCCATTTGCCAACCGCGATCCCCGTTGCCTGGAAACGTTTGCTGCTCCCGGCAGCCGTATCTATGGTATTGAGTGGAATCCTGCGCCAAACGCACTCGAAATAATGGACTATACGCAAAATCGTATGATTACAAATAAAGATTCCAAAGGCGGTTCGGATGCTTCCAACTGTGCTTACAATGGTTGTTGCCTGCGCAAAGGCGCGCAAGAATCATGGCGTACTACTTTGTATAACGACAACCCCGTCATTCTCATGCGCTATGCCGATGTATTGTTGATGTATGCCGAAGCTAAGATTGAACTGGGGGAGATTGACGCTACTGTCCTTGCTTGCATCAATGATGTCCGTGCCCGTGCTTATGGCACCACCCGTACACAAACCAACGACTATCCGTCCATCACGACAACCGATCAGACAGCATTGCGCAAAGTGCTCCGTCGTGAGCGTCGTGTGGAGTTTGCATGGGAAAATCTGCGCTATTTCGACTTGCTTCGTTGGCATCAGTTTGAAAATGCTTTCGGACACAATATGTACGGATTTACCCGTACAGCCAACAGGGCAAAGGAATACTTTGCGGCAGGCAACTGGTTTTGGCCGGAGACTCCGACATTTGACAAAGACGGATTTCCTTCTTTTGAAGCGATGGCCGACGGAACCTATATCGTCCAGCATGGTGAACGTAAGTATGATGAGAAGATTTATTTATGGCCGTTGCCAAGTGATGATGTATTGATAATGAATGGCAAACTTGTTCAAAATCCAGGGTACTAACTTTATTAAATAAATGATATTATGAGCATTGGAGAAATTTTATTGCGCAGTCGCTATCAACCATTGAAAAGGGTGTTGAGCTATGATGTATTCAACACCGGCTTTAACGGTTGGATGACATTGATGCCTAACTTTACGGAATATCCCGATTTTGATGTTCCCAAGACATTGGTCAATAAAGACCAGTGGCCACCGGTCATGCTTAGTTCCGCTACTTTCAGGTATCCGGGCACTCACGGGGCAATGTCCGGCACTTACTCTCTTAAACTTTCGACAAGACCTGTTGCCGCTCCTTATACGGAGATTCCGGCGGAAGGTTGTCTGGGACATGCCATTAAGCGGCTTTCGTTCTCTCGTCCGGGCTGCAAATATTTGCAGATAGAATGTTGGTTTACATACACGGCGGAGCAGGATGTGGTGGATGGCGGTGACCGTCCGCAACCGGGTTTGCATGAGAGTTCTATCCGCGATTTTGGTATGGGATTCGATGTACAGGAGGGTGGAAAACGTTACCATGTAGGAATTCGCTATCTCAATGCAGTAGATGGCAAATTAATGCAGAAGTGGCAGTATGAACATTCCAATGAAGACATAACCGACCGCGATTGGGCTTATGGACTTGACGGAGACTGGTGTAAGAGGGGAGTCGATCCCTGGTGGTTCGGCCGCCGTTATCCTAATGGCGACCACGATGGATTCAAGGATTTGAAAGATGGTCATCAGAAACTCATTTATAATGAAACCGACTGTAAACTCAATTGGCAATACATGCGTCTGAAACTTGACACAGAGCTTCGTGAATATGTAGAATTCCAATGTCAGGACAAAATTTGGGATATGCGTGGCATTGCAGCCGATACCGTTGACGGATATGGACGCATCGACAATCTTATCAATCCTCTTTTCTGGGTGGGTACTGATACCAATCGTCGTGTATTCTTTTATATAGATTCTGTTGTTGTTTCACAAGAATAAAAGGAGGAATGTAATATATGAAAATGTTTAATGATTCCCATCTTGAGGTAAAGAAGTTCTTTAAAGGTACTTTCTTCACTCATCCTTACGAGGCTGGTTGGGCAGATGAGGCTATATTCTTTGTTATGGTTGAGAAAATAGAAGGAGATCCCGTATTCGAAGGTCGTGTACAACTATCGCAAGACGGTATACATTGGGCTGACGACGGTAGTGAACCTGTAATCTTCAAAGGACTTGGCCAACATATTATAAAGGTAAATTCAAATTTTGGTAATTATATTCGTCTTGCCGTCAGCATTGAAGGCGGAGAGATGTTTTTAAATCTTCATATAGCATGCAAAGGTTAATATTTATACTTAGTCTGTTCATCCTTGCGATTGTAGGATGCAGCTCCAATGAGTCTCACTCATTTTTGATTCGTCCGGATGGAGGTGGGGAAGATGCTGCCACTGAAATAGAGGTAGGTAAAACGATTCCTGCCTGGCAGGAGGGTGTGATGGATATTCATTTCATCAATACGACTACCGGTGAAAGCATGTTTGTAATATTCCCGGATGGTACGCAAATGCTTATCGATGCCGCAAGTTCGAGTGTTACAACCAACTCTAATAGTAATACGACCAATACCGGTATCCGTAGTCGTTGGGATCCGACTCTGACTTCTACCCGTGGTTCACAGATTATAACTGATTACATTCGTAAGTGTATGGTATGGACAGGTAACAGTACGATTGATTATGCCGTACTTACCCACTTCCATAATGACCACTTCGGCGGTTATACTTCTTCCTTGCCGAAATCTTCCAACTCCGACACTTATTCGTTGATAGGTTTTGCCGAGATTTTCGACAATTTCAAGATTGGTACGCTTCTCGATCGTGGCTATCCCGATTATAACTATCCGTTCAATATGGCGACAATGGCAGACAATGCTCCAAGTTGTAATAACTATATCAATGCAGTGAAATGGCATGTCGCCAATCAAAAGTTCGATGCTGCGATATTCAAAGCAGGGGCGAATAATCAGATCGTTCAGAAGTATAATCCTGCAAAGTACCCTACTGCAAAGGTGCAAAACGTGGCAGTGAATGGAGAGATCTGGACAGGTTCGGGCACTACCACAAAGAAGACATTCCCTGAACTCTCGGAGATTTCATACGAAAACAGTAAGAACATTACCTCCAGTGACAATTGTCCGCCGGAGAATATTACCAGTTGTGTGATGAAAGTCTCGTATGGCAACTTTGATTTCTTTGCCGGTGGTGACCTTCAGTATAACGGACGTTCGAGTCATGCGTGGAAAGATGCCGAACTACCCTGTGCAAAAGCAGTAGGTCAGGTGGAACTATTGAAAGCTAACCATCACGGAGTAACCAACACCAATCAGGTGGATGCTCTGAAAGCACTCAATCCACAAACGATTGTTATCAATTCGTGGGTAGATTGTCATCCTCGCACCGATATACTGAATTCGATGGAGACAACACTCCCTACGTGTGACATGTTTATCACTAACTTCTGGCAAGGCGATCGCCCCAGCGGAGTAGACGACCGGGTTACGGCGGAAGAGGCTGCGAGAGTAAAGGGATATGATGGACATATTGTAGTTCGTGTGACCGACGGAGGAAACAAATATAGAGTTGTGACAATCACAGATTCTGACGGGGCAATGACTGTTAAGACTATTTCCGGTCCATATACAAGCAGATAATGAATACAAAATATTATGATGTAATAGTAGCAGGTGCAGGTCCTGCCGGGATATGTGCGGCTGTAGCCGCCGCCCGGCAAGGAGCACGTGTTGCTCTTATCGAAAGATACGGAGTCATCGGAGGTAACCTGACCGCCGGGTATGTCGGCCCTATTCTCGGTAGTGTAAGCAAGAACACGATGCGCGATGAGGTTTGTGCTATTCTTGGTGTTAAAGACAATGACTGGATTGGCGAGCATGGAAATGCTCACGATTTCGAAGAGGCAAAACTTACATTGGCAGAATTTGTCGCCAGGGAAAAGAATGTCGATGTCTTTTTGCAATGTTGCGTGTCGGATGTTATTCGTGACGGAAAGGTGGTAAAAGGCATTAAGTGTGCAAGTAACGAGGGGACACTCTGTTTTGAAGCCGCGGTTACGATTGACTGTACCGGTGATGCCATAGTATCTTTTCTTGCCGGTGCAAAAATAGAAAAAGGACGTGCTGACGGACTCATGCAGCCTGTAACCCTTGAATACACCATTGACGGCGTAGATGAATCGAAAGGAATTATCTGTATTGGAGATGTAGACAATGTCCAATTGAATGGCGAGTGTTTTCTTGATTGGTGTAAAAAGAAAGCCGATGAGGGCAAACTTCCCCGGATGCTTGCTGCCGTGCGTTTGCATCCATCGGTCAGACCGGGTTGCCGTCAGGTAAATACGACACAAGTCAATAGGGTGGATATAACTTCGGTAAGCTCTATTTTCACCGCCGATCTTGAACTTAGGCAACAGATACGCCTCCTGACTCAATTCTTGAAAGAAAATTTGCCGGGTTACGAAAATTGTAGAGTGATCGGAAGCGGTACAACAACCGGAGTGCGCGAAAGCCGCAGGGTGATGGGCGACTATGTGATCGATGCCGATGAAATGGCGGAAGGCTGCCGTTTTGCCGATGTGGTGGTACATAAAGCATTGTTCATTGTCGATATACATAATCCTGACGGAGCCGGACAGGCGGAACCGACCATACAATATTGCAAACCATACGATTTGCCGTATCGTTGTTTTCTCCCGTTGGGCTTGGAAGGGCTTTTGGTGGCGGGACGATGCATATCGGGTACTCACAGAGCTCACGCTTCCTATCGTGTCATGAGTATTTGCATGGCGATGGGAGAGGCAGTTGGTATTGCTGCTGCCATGAGTGCGTCGCAGCACTGTACTCCGCGGGCTCTCGATGTAGGAGAGTTGCAGAAACGGCTTGAGTCGTTAGGCATAGAGCTGTTCGATTAACGTAGAACATAATCATACTTTAAATTTATAGAGCATACTTATGAAAAAGATCTATTTGTCTGTCGTGTGCTTACTGATCTCTATTCCCCTTATCGCCCAGTTGTATGTAGAGCCGGAGAAAGAGGTAGAGTGCTCTGTCTTCCTGGCAAAGGAAGGACGGGGGCGGGCACAGCAAGGACTTGAAATATGGGATGATTACATATTCTCGTGCGAGGATGGAGGGCACGTGAATATCTATGATTTCAAAAGTGCCGATCCGAAACCTGTGGCAGGCTTTGAGTTGGCGTCCTCCCATCCGGACAACCATGTAAATAATGTATGCTTTGGCGTCGAGACAAAACGCGGAGCATCGTTTCCTCTCTTGTATATCACAAACGGGAAGGTAGGAAGCGAGTTGGAATGGTTGTGCTTTGTGGAGAGCATCACCCGTCGTGGAAAACGTTTTAGCAGCGAAATCGCACAAACAATTGAACTCGATGGCTCGAAGTGGGCGGAGAAAGGGTATGTCTCCATCTTTGGTGCACCAAGCTGGCTGGTCGATCGGGAACGGGGCTTTATATGGATATTCTCGGCGCGTAAACGTACTGTGGCGAAGGTGACAAAGCATGCATGGGAAAACCAGTATGTCGCCACCAAATTCCGCATACCATCGTTGAGTGAGGGCGCAAAGGTGCGCCTCGACGAAAATGACATTCTCGATCAGGTGGTGTTCCCCTATGAGGTCTGGTTCACGCAAGCGGGCTGTATGCATGATGGTAAAATCTATTTCTGCTTCGGAGTTGGGAAACAGGATGACAGCCGTCCTTCCTGCATCCGGGTGTACGATACGGATAGGCGGACAATTACTGCCCGGTACAATGTGCAGGAACAGGTTATTTACGAACCGGAAGATATTGTGGTTAAAGACGGGGTTATGTATGTCAATACCAATACGAATGCGAAAAAGACGTCTGATCTTCCTTGCATATTCAAACTCTCTCTTCCGAAAGAAAAGCCGGTGACCGAAAATCCTCTCGACGAGATACGCAGGGATCCGGAACGTGCGGGCGGCGTGTATTATGTGACCGATCTTTCACATCCGGTTACGCCGGCGCCCAAAGGATATACGCCTTTCTATATAAACGGCTATTTCCGTCACGGAGCGCGTCAGATAGACGATGAGGTGACTTATCCTGCCATATACGGCGTATTGGAGAAAGCTCATGCCACAAACAACCTTACCGATTTTGGGAAAGCCCTGTATGAACGTCTTGAACCGTTCAAGAAAAATGTGTTTTACAAAGAAGGCGATCTGACACAAATCGGTTATCGTCAGACAAGGGAGATAGGCCGGAGGATGGTACAAAATTATCCGGAAGTATTTGAAGGCCATCCCTATTTGAAGACTAACGCAACGAATGTGCTTCGGGTGGCGGCCACCATGCAATCTGTAAATTCGGGCATTTTGTCGCTGCGTCCCGGGCTTGAATGGGCGGAGATAGACAACTCCCGTTCGTTCCTTACCACACTGAATCCATACGGTAACGTATGTCCCGGCAGGAGTCCGCTTGATAAATATATACTTGGTAAGGAAAACAGTTGGTATAAAAAATATCGTTCATATATAGATGAAAAGTTGGATGTGGATGCTTTTTTTAGAAGACTGTTTATAGATGTTACACAAGTAGAAAGTGAGTATGACAAGTACGACCTGATCCATCGTTTCTGGTTAATGGCATCACTGATGCAATGCCTCGACCGCCAAGTGCCTATATGGGATATTTTTACAGAAGAGGAAATATTGGCTTGGGCAGAAATCGAGAACTATAAGTATTTTGCGCAGAAAGGTCCTGAACCGGTATCTCACGGGCGTAGTTGGGGACTTGCATCCCGCACGTTACGCCATTTGTTAGACGAATCTGCCGAAGATCTGGTTCGTAAGCGTCATGGCATCAATCTCAACTTCGGCCACGATGGCGTTCTGATGGCCATCTTGACTAATCTGCAAGCCGGGACGTGGGCGCGGGAGGCTAGTAATTCCAAAGAAGCGTTGCAGAGTTGGAAGTACTGGGATATTCCGATGGGGGCGAACCTTCAGATGATCTTTTACCAATCAGAAGGCAATCCGGACGTTTTAGTTAAGTTTATGCTGAATGAAAAAGACCTCCGGTTGCCGTTGGAAGCGGTTGAAGCATCTTATTACAAATGGAATGAGGTTTATAAATTCTATATAGAACATTGCGACAAGGTGGAAAAATCACTTGCCGAAACATTGAAATTATCGTATGAAGACTTTTAATTATAATCGTGCTGAAATAAAGGCCGGAATAGTACATTTCGGCGTTGGAAACTTCCATCGTGCACATCTCGAAGCTTACACAAATCTATTACTTGAAGATCCGTCACAGAGATGCTGGGGGGTATTCGGAGCTATGATTATGCCTACGGACGGGGTCTTGTTCAACGCCCTCAAGAAAGACGACGGCATATATCAGTTGACGACATGCAGCCCTTCCGGCGAACAGGATAGTATGCTGATTGGTTCGCTTGTAGAACTGGCATGGGGGGAAATAGATAGTGAGCCTATCATCGCTAAACTTGCATCGGAGGAGATAAAAATCATCTCTCTCACCATTACCGAAGGGGGATATAAGGTCGATTTTAACCAATCGCGCAGTGTGTTCTGGTATGTAGCCGAAGGACTCAAACGCCGGATGGAGAAAGATTTGCCGATTACGATTCTTTCGTGCGACAACATGCAGATGAACGGCAATGCCGCCAGATGTGCGTTTATGTCATACTTCGAAGCGAAATATCCCGAGGTGGCAGCGTGGGCGAAAAAGAAAGTGACGTTCCCGAATTCGATGGTGGATAGAATCACTCCCGTAACAAAACCGGGTAAGGTTACAGATGTGTGTTGTGAAGACTTTATACAATGGGTGATTGAAGATAATTTCATTGCAGGCCGTCCTGCATGGGAGAAGGTGGGAGTTACATTCACCCATGATGTGACCCCGTATGAAATCATGAAATTAAGTCTTCTCAATGCGTCACATACTCTTCTTTCTTATCCTGCCTATATGGAAGGATTCAGGAAGGTCGATGCTGTAATGGCAGACGAGAGGTATCGTGCAATGATAAAGCTGTTTATGAACAGGGATGTTACTCCTTATGTTCCGGTTCCCGAGGGCGTTGACCTTGAAGCGTATAAAGACCAGCTTATTGAACGATTTTCAAACAAGGCGATCAGCGATCAGGTATCACGGCTTTGCGGCGATGGCATTGCTAAGTTTGCGGTTTATGTGGTACCCATACTCAAACAGATGTTGCAGGATGGGAAGGATATTTCGATAGAGGCTTTCCTGATAGCTGTTTATTGCAAATACCTGATAGGTGCGCGCACCGAGTCCGGTGAAAATATAGCTATCTCCGAACCTCACATCACCCCGGCGGACAGGAAGTTGATTTCAGGAGGATCGCCGGCCGAGTTCTTGAAGATATCACCTTTTGTGTCATTGGGACTGGACAAATACCCTGTGTTTATGGAAAAGTATGAGCAGTTTTATGCTATGCAGGTAGCAGAAGGGTTGAAGGTCTTATTACAGTAAACAACTAAAAAATACAAGGCAATGAAGAAGTTTTTCATAACGGTTGTTCTGTCGCTTTCGTGCGTATTGTCGGTTTCGGCACAAAAACAGACGGAGGCGTCAACGCTTAACCTGATAGGTAAGCCGTTTGAATCGACTCCCAATCCGTATCATAGAGTCGATACATTGGTTTATAAAGGTTTTAACAGGACGGAGAATCGACAACTCCGTTGTTCTGCCGGTATGGCTGTGTTGTTTAAAACGAACACGCGTAATATACAGATTACGACAAGGTGGGGATATGTATATTCGAGCCATTCAACCATGCCGATCTCTTATAAAGGATATGATCTTTATATCAAAAATGCAAACGGTAAATGGCAGTATGCGGCAAGCGGTTCATTGAAAGCGTATAAGGGCGAGAAAACCGAGACATTCACGCTCATTGAGAATATGGATGGTACGATGCACGAATGTATGATGTATATGCCGATGTATTCGGAGGTCATTTCTTGTAAGATAGGGATAGATGACAATGCTGTTATCGAACCGTTGAAGTCCGATTTTCGTCACAGGATAGCGGTATATGGCTCTTCGTTTACGCAGGGAGTGAGCACGGATCGATCCGGTATGAGTTATCCCATGCAATTTATGCGTAATACGGGTCTTCAAGTCGTGTCGCTCGCAACAAGCGGACGTTGCCTGATGCAGCCTTACATGCTCGATGTTCTTGCGGAAGTCAAGGCTGATGCCTTTATATTCGATACTTTTTCAAATCCTGACGCAGAACTGATAAAAGAGCGCCTGATGCCGTTTATCGATCGGCTTATAGCGGCACATCCGGCTACTCCGTTGATATTTCAGCGTACTATCTATCGTGAACGACGTTCATTCGATACAGTTCTTGATGCGAAAGAACGGGCTAAGGCGGCAACCGTAGAGGAGTTGTTTGCGAAAATCCTCACGAACCCGAAATATAAAGACGTTTATCTGATTACGCCTGATGCTTCCGATGCGCATGAAACATCGGTCGACGGAACTCATCCAAGTAGTTATGGATATGCACTTTGGGCGAAGTCAATAGAGACTCCGGTAATAGAAATTTTAAGTAAATATGGTATAAAATGAGACAAGCGGTATTAGTAGAACCAAAACATATTGAATTTCGTGAAGTTGAGGCGCCTAAGGCGTCGGACCTGAAAGAACATCAGGTGCTTCTGAATATTAAGAGAATAGGTATTTGTGGAAGTGAGATACATTCTTATCACGGATGTCATCCGGCAACTTTCTATCCGGTAGTTCAGGGGCATGAATATTCGGCAGTGGTAGTCGCTACGGGGATGGCGGTTACGATCTGCAAGGCGGGTGACGTTGTCACCGCACGTCCGCAACTTGCGTGTGGGAAGTGCAAGCCTTGTCAGCGGGGAGAGTATAATATTTGTGAAGAGCTAAGAGTGCAGGCTTTTCAGGCAAATGGAGCTGCGCAAGACTTTTTTGTGGTTGATGATGACAGGATTGCGGTGTTGCCTGAAGGTATGTCACTTGATTATGGGGCTATGATAGAACCGGTGGCAGTGGCTGCGCATGCAACTATGCGTGGCGGGGACTTGAAAGGTAAGAATGTGGTTGTATCGGGTGCCGGAACAATCGGTAACCTCGTGGCGCAGTTCGCTAAGGCAAGAGGAGCCAAACGGGTTCTTATTACCGATGTGAGTGATTTCAGGCTTGAAATAGCTCGTAAATGTGGTATAGTAGATACGCTCAATGTAGCTAAGACGCCGCTCAAAGAAGGAGCGAAGAGGCTTTTCGGGGATGAAGATTTTCAAGCTGCGTTTGAGGTTGCCGGAGTTGAGTCGAGTATTCGTTCGCTTATGGAGTGTATCGGAAAAGGGAGTACCATCGTTGTAGTGGCGGTATTTGGCAAGGATCCGTCGCTTAATATGTTCTATTTGGGAGAGCACGAACTGAAGGTGAACGGAACGATGATGTATCGCCATGAAGATTATCTTACGGCTATCGATCAGGTAAGTTCGGGAGCTATCCGTCTCGAACCGCTTATTTCAAATCATTTTCCGTTCGAGCAGTATGACGAGGCATATAAATTTATAGACGAGAATGGTGCAACATCCATGAAAATAATTATTAAACTATAAAACCATGAAAATAATAGGTATAGGAGAAGTTGTTTGGGATTGCTTCCCGGAAGGTAAGAGACTTGGCGGAGCGCCTATCAATTTCTGTTTTTTTGCAAAGGAGTTGGGAGCAGAATCATATCCCGTTACGGCAATAGGTGATGACGAACTCGGTGATGAAACATTTGCGGTGCTTAAAGAGACCGGACTTGATTTAGGATATATTTCCCGTAATATTTTGCCGACAGGTAAAGTGCTTGTGTCGTTGAATGAAGCCGGTGTACCGCAATATGACATTGTTGAGAATGTTGCATGGGATGCTATCGAGTGTAGTCCTGCGACCATGAAACTTGTCGGCGATGCAGATGCTGTTTGTTGGGGCTCTTTGGCACAGCGAAGCGAAAAGTCACGTGCTGCAATCTTGAGGCTCATAGATGCCGTGCCGGATACCTCTTTGAAGGTGTTTGATATTAATATCAGGCAACATTTTTATTCGACAGACTTGATTGTGGAATCCTTGCAAAAAGCAAATGTGCTCAAATTGAATGAAGACGAATTGCCGTTATTGATCTCTCTTCTTTCCCTTTCGACTGATTGTGTGGAAGCTATCGCAGAACTCATTGCTCGTTTTTCGCTCAAATATGTTATATTCACACAAGGGGCAGTACGTAGTGGCATATATGATGTAAGTGGGGAAATTTCATCCATAGATACACCTAAAGTCGAGGTGGCCGATACTGTAGGTGCAGGCGACTCGTTTACTGCTACCTTTGTTGTGAATATACTTAGAGGGGTGTCGGTCGCTGAATCACACCGCAAAGCGGTAGATGTATCGGCATATACTTGTACACAAAGGGGAGCTATTAATCCGTTGCCGGATAGTAAAAAGTAATATTGGGTACTTCACATAAGGAAGTTTCGTACTTGGTTTGAATGATTCTTCAAACCAAGCGTGGTGGATATGCCTTGTTCTTGTTGATTGCAGTTTAATTCCGTTAGTTAACCGCAGAATTTGCGGCTTAGCATACCTCTTTTGGCTGCATTTTATAGATAACTCCAGTTAAATAGTTATTTTTGCAGAAATAACTGATGGTATGTTTATCCATGAAATAGAAAATTGGAGTTCATTCAGATGGAACATCAAAAGTTTGTCAGGTGAAATAGCCTGGATAAATAGGGCTATAGTCTATCTCGTGGAGCGGTTGAGTACAATTGGATTTGAATAGTAATTTTTACGAAATAAAGGAACCCATGTTGAAAATATTAGTAACCTACGCCGTACAAGGCGAATTTGTAGAACTTAAATGGCCGGATATAGAACCTTACTACGTTCGTACAGGCATTGGTAAAGTTAAATCAGCTTTTCATCTGGCAGAGGCAATCCGTCAGGTACAACCGGACTTGGTGCTCAATATCGGAAGTGCCGGAACAGTCAACCATCAGGTAGGAGACATCTTTGTATGCCGTAAGTTCGTAGACCGTGATATGCAGAAGATGGCAGAATTCGGGTTGGAGTGTGAAATCAATTCATCGGCTTTGCTCGAAGAAAAAGGATATTGCACGCATTGGACGGAAGATGGAATCTGCAATACAGGAGATGGCTTCCTCACCGAGTTGACCCATGTTAGCGGAGACGTCGTGGATATGGAAGCCTACGCACAGGCATTTGTCTGCCGTTCAAAAGAAATACCGTTTATTTCCGTGAAGTACGTGACTGACATTATTGGCCAGAACTCCGTGAAACATTGGGAAGATAAACTTGCCGATGCACGGCAGGGACTATCACACTATTTCAATGTCTTGAAAGAAAGAATATGATAAGTGACTCCTGCGGCTATCAATCCCAGGAGAATCTTTACCCATATAAAAGGAATCAGGAAGAAAATGCAATAAAGCATCGTTCCCCACATTAATACGAGAGAAATTATTTTGGCACGGAGAGGAATCGCCTTGTTTTCGCGGAAATTGCGGATATAAGGACCGAAGTGCCGATGATTGAGCAGCCAGTTATATAATCGGGGTGACCCTTTGAAATAAAGGGCGGCGGTGAGTAATAGAAAAGGGGTAGTGGGCAGTAGCGGCAGAAAGATGCCGAGAATACCGAGCGCAAGGGAAATACTACCTAAAACAATATATAGAGTTTTCATGCGGCAAAGATAGTGCAAAAAAAGGGAAAAAATAACACTCTTTGCTGGATGAAAACTCTATTTTATATTACCTTTGCCGTTGCATCGAGGTGACATTAGATGCGTGTAACTATTAAAATACATACACTCATGTTTACAGTAATCAAACGCATGGAGATCTCGGCTTCTCATAAGCTGGTACTCCCGTATCGCAGTAAATGCGCCAGTTTACACGGTCACAACTGGATTATCACCGTCTATTGCCGTTCCGCACGGCTCAACTCCGAAGGAATGGTGGTAGATTTCACCCGCATCAAAGAAGTGGTCACGGAGAAACTCGACCATCAAAATCTGAATGAAGTACTTCCATTTAATCCCACAGCGGAGAATATCGCCCGGTGGGTATGCAAACAGATTCCTCAATGCTATAAAGTAGAAGTGCAGGAATCGGAAGGAAACATTGTCATCTACGAGAAAGATCCCGTCGGCGCAGAAGGACAAGAATAGCAAACCAAACAAATTTTGATGATGAGAAAGATTAATGAAATCTTTTACAGCTTGCAGGGCGAAGGCTACCATACCGGAACTCCGGCCATCTTCGTCCGTTTTTCCGGCTGCAACCTGAAATGTGACTTTTGCGACACACAACACGAAGAAGGAAAAATGATGACCGACGATGAAATTATCGCCGAAGTGAAAAAATATCCTGCCGTCACCGTTGTCCTTACGGGCGGCGAACCTTCCTTATGGATAGACGATGAATTGATCGACCGTTTGCACCAAGCAGGCAAATATGTGACCATCGAAACCAACGGTACACGCCCCCTGCCGGCAGCTATCGACTGGGTGACCTGCTCCCCAAAACAAGGAGCGAAACTTGCCATCGACCGGATGGATGAAGTGAAAGTGGTCTATGAAGGACAAGATATAAGTATTTTTGAACTACTTCCGGCCGAACATTTTTTCCTCCAGCCTTGTTCTTGTAGTAACACTGCTTCAACAGTGGACTGTGTAATGCGACATCCCAAATGGAGACTCAGCCTGCAAACACACAAATTAATCGACATCCGTTGAACGAAATAGACGGGTGATGCGGAAGAAGCTTAAATTATTACAAAATATAGTATGAAAGTAGGTTTGTTTATTCCTTGTTATATCAATGCTATTTACCCCAATGTGGGAGTGGCATCGTATAGACTATTGAAAAGTTTGGGAGTAGACGTCGATTATCCGTTGGATCAGACTTGTTGCGGACAACCGATGGCAAATGCCGGTTTTGAAGATGAATCGATGAAATTGGCACTCCGTTTTGACGATCTGTTTCGGGAATACGATTACATCGTCGGCCCTTCCGCCAGTTGTGTGGCATTTGTGAAAGAGAATCATCCCGGTATCTTAGAGAAAGAAGGACATGTTTGTCAGAGTGCGGGAAAGATTTATGATATTTGTGAGTTCATTCACGATGTCTTGAAACCTTCCAAAATTCCTGCACGCTTTCCTCATAAAGTCAGTATTCACAATAGCTGTCATGGGGTGCGCGAACTGTTGATTTCCGCTCCCACCGAACTGAACATCCCTTATTACAATAAATTGCGTGACTTGCTCGATCTGGTAGAAGGCATCGAAGTATTCGAGCCCAGCCATATTGACGAGTGTTGCGGCTTTGGCGGAATGTTTGCGGTGGAAGAGCAGGCAGTCTCCGTCTGCATGGGGCGTGATAAGGTAAAAGACCACATGGCTACCGGAGCCGAGTATATTGTCGGAGCGGACAGTTCCTGCCTGATGCACATGCAAGGTGTCATCAAACGGGAGCATCTGCCTATTCAGATTATCCATATTGTAGAAATTCTAGCGTCGCAATCATGAGTACAAAACATTCAAAGGCTGCCGAAAAGTTCTTGCAGGACAGCAAGATGGCAGCATGGCATAACGAAACCCTTTGGATGGTCCGTGCCAAAAGGGATAAGATGAGCAAGGAAGTTCCCGAATGGGAAGAGTTGCGCAACAAGGCTTGCGAGTTGAAACTATATTCCAACAGTCACCTCGAAGAACTTCTGCTGGAGTTTGAGAAGAATGCTACCGCCAACGGCGCCATCGTGCATTGGGCAAAAGATGCCGATGAATACTGCGCCATCGTCTACGAAATACTGAATGAGCATAACGTCCACCATTTCATCAAAAGCAAATCCATGCTCGCCGAAGAGTGTGGATTGAATCCTTTCCTGATGGAGCGGGGCATCGATGTTGTAGAGTCCGATTTGGGCGAACGCATCCTGCAACTGATGCATCTCGAACCGAGCCACATCGTACTGCCCGCCATCCACATCAAACGGGAACAGGTAGGCGAACTTTTCGAAAAGGAGATGGGCACGGAAAAGGGAAACTTTGATCCTACCTACCTGACTCATGCCGCACGTAAGAACCTGCGTCATCTCTTCCTCAATGCCGAAGCCGCCATGACAGGCGCCAACTTTGCCGTCGCCTCAACCGGTGACATTGTGGTCTGCACCAATGAAGGAAATGCCGATATGGGTACTTCCTACCCGAAACTGAACATTGCCGCTTTCGGTATGGAAAAGATCGTCCCGGATTTGGACGCATTGGGTGTGTTCACCCGATTACTCGCCCGTTCGGCCACCGGACAACCGGTGACAACATATACCTCTCATTACCGCCGTCCCCGCGAAGGCGGTGAATACCATATTATCATCGTAGACAACGGCCGGAGTGCCTTACTGTCCAAGCCCGATCATATCAAGACACTGAACTGTATTCGTTGCGGTGCGTGCATGAACACCTGTCCGGTGTACCGCCGGAGTGGAGGCTACTCTTATACGTACTTCATCCCCGGACCTATTGGCATCAACTTGGGTATGGCTCACGCTCCGGAGAAGTATTATGATAATCTTTCAGCCTGTTCTCTGTGTATGTCCTGTTCCGATGTCTGTCCGGTGAAAGTAGATTTGGCCGAACAAATTTACAAATGGCGTCAGGATTTGGACGGACTGGGGAAAGCCAATACAGGAAAGAAGATCATGTCCGGTGGTATGAAATTCCTGATGGAACGTCCGGCATTGTTCAACGCAGCCTTGTGGGCAGCCCCGGTGGTAAATGGCCTGCCCCGTTTCATGAAATACAACGATTTCGACGATTGGGGAAAGGGGCGTGAACTGCCGGAATTTGCCAGCGAGTCGTTCAATGAAATGTGGAAGAAAAACAAAGTACAGGGAAAGGAGGAATCCAAATGAGCAGTAGAGAAGATATATTAGCCAGCATCCGCCAGCATACGCAGACGCGTTATGATAAACCGGATATTGCGGATATGAAACGATTGTCATATCCTGACAAGATAGAACAGTTCTGTGCAATCAGCCGTGCGGTGGGTGGTACGGCAGTTGTATTGGGTGAAGGGGAAGATGTGAATGCGGTCATACGCCGGACTTATCCGGATGCTATGCGCATTGCTTCCGTATTGCCGGATATTTCCTGTGCTACGTTCAATCCCGATAATCTGGATGATCCGAAAGAGTTGGACGGCACAGATATTGCCGTAGTGAAAGGAGAAATCGGAGTGGCCGAAAACGGAGCCATCTGGATACCGCAGACGGTGAAATATAAAGCAATCTATTTTATCTCGGAGAAGTTGGTTATTCTGCTCGACCGGAATAAAATTGTAGATACCATGTATGACGCCTACCGCGAACTGGACGGACAGGAATATCAGTTCGGAACGTTCATCTCCGGTCCGTCAAAGACTGCTGATATTGAGCAGGCTTTAGTGATGGGAGCGCATGGGGCACGGGACGTGTTAGTGATATTAACCTAATGTTTCCCTGTTGATTATTCTAAAATAAATTTGGTTTCAAAACAATGGAGTTTTATATTTGTTAGTACAAACGAAATGGAGACTCTGTTGATGCTGTAAAAACAGAGGCTCTATTGGTAAGAAATAGAGCCTTTGTTTCATATAAACAGAGCTTCCGTTTGATGTAAATAGAGGCTCTGTTTGGATAAAGTCCGGCTTCCATCTGATGTAATAGAGGCTTTTGGAGAATATAGTCGAATGTCCTTTGATGTAAATAGAATATCTGTTTCTGTTTGTCCATAGTAGATAAATGAGTTCGTAGGATAAGAGTAGTAAAACGTTTAATTATAAATTATATGTATGCCAATAAAGTAAAGAAAATAGCCGCCGTCCATGACCTTTCGGGAATGGGGCGCGTATCTCTGACCGTCGTCATTCCTATTCTTTCATCCATGGGTTTTCAGGTCTGTCCGCTTCCTACGGCTGTATTATCCAATCATACGCAATATCCCGGTTTCTCCTTCCTCGACTTGACGGACGAAATGCCGAAGATTATTGCCCAATGGAAGAAACTGGAGGTAGAGTTCGACGCTATCTATACCGGATACTTGGGTTCTCCGAGACAAATTCAGATTGTTTCTGATTTTATCAGGGATTTTCGTCGGCCGGACAGCCTGATCGTTGCCGATCCGGTATTGGGAGATAACGGACGGTTGTACACCAACTTTGATGGAGAGATGATAAAAGAGATGCGTCACTTAATCACTAAAGCAGATGTGATTACCCCCAATCTGACGGAACTATTTTATTTATTGGATAAACCCTATAAAGCAGATAACACGGATGAAGAGTTGAAAGAATATCTTCGTCTTTTGTCGGATAAAGGTCCGCAAGTGGTTATCATCACCAGTGTTCCTGTACATGATGAGCCTCATAAAACGTCTGTCTATGCTTATAACCGTCAGGGAAACCGCTACTGGAAAGTGACCTGCCCTTATCTGCCTGCACATTATCCCGGCACGGGCGATACTTTTACCAGTGTCATCACCGGCTCTTTGATGCAGGGAGACAGTCTGCCGATGGCGTTGGACCGTGCCACACAGTTTATCCTGCAAGGTATTCGTGCCACTTTCGGGTATGAATATGACAACCGCGAGGGTATCCTGTTGGAGAAAGTGCTTCATAATTTGGATATGCCAATACAGATGGCTAGTTATGAATTAATATAAAAGATAAAGAGTCTCCACAGCTAAGAAAAAAATCACACTGTAAAGAAAAGAAAAAGGGCTGACTAAAAAGGACGGAATTGGTATAACCATCCCATCTGCGAGTGTACGTAAGTAGGGATGAAAAACAATTTCCTAGTCTTTTTAGTCAGTCCTTTTTAACGTTTACAAGCTTTTGTGTTTCAAATATTTCCATTAATTTTACCGGCATTTAAAAAATGGAATAATTATATCTAACTAATGACTCAAACACTAAAAACATCCGAACGTCTTGGAGTAGTGGATGCTCTGCGCGGATTTGCCCTTTTGGCAATTGTATTATTACATAATCTGGAGCATTATAATCTGTTCTTAGTACCGGAGAATGTGCCTGCATGGTTACAGATAATTGATAAATATGCATGGGACATCCTGTTTTTCCTGTTTGCGGGAAAGGCGTATGCTACTTTCTCTTTGTTGTTTGGTTTTAGCTTTTACATTCAGTTTCACAATGCAGAGAAACGTGGTATAGACTTCCGCGGACGATTTGCCTGGCGGATGTGTTTGCTTTTCCTGTTTGCGCAGTTGCATGCCCTGTTCTATAACGGGGATATTCTTTTACTCTATGCGGTAGTGGGTTTTGCGTTAATACCCGTGTGCAAGCTAAAGGACAAAACGGTCTTTTGGATTGCCCTGATTCTGCTTCTTCAGCCTTATGAGTGGGGACGTGCCATTTATGCGATGATAAATCCAGACTATGTTGTATCAACCGGTCATTTTATGCCTTATGCTATGCGTGCACAGGAGGCAACTGCCAATGGTAACTTCTTCGAAGTACTCTGTTCCAACATCTCCGACGGGCAATTATACAGCAATATCTGGCAAGTGGAAAATGGTCGTTTGTTTCAGACAGCTGCCCTGTTCATGTTCGGAATGTTGCTGGGACGTCGGAAATATTTAATAAAGAGCGAAGAGTCTGTACGCTTTTGGAAGAAGATGTTGAAAGGTGCCGTCCTCGCATTCATTCCTCTCTATTGCCTCAAAACCTTTGTGCCGGACTTGCTCACCAATCCGTCCGTACAAATTCCTTATAAGATTGCCGTTCCGTCCTATGCCAATTTTGCGTTTATGATTATCCTGGTTTCTATCTTCACCTTGCTTTGGTTTAAGAAAGAAAAAGGATATGGCTGGCAAAGTCTGCTGATTCCTTACGGGCGTATGAGTCTGACAAATTACATTTCCCAATCTATTATGGGGGTAATCATCTATTATGGATTCGGATTAGCTATGTACAAATACGCCGGAGCAACGGCAAGCCTGCTGATTGCATTGCTCATCTTTACTGTTCAGCTGATATTCAGCCGTTGGTGGCTTGCCCGTCATAAACAGGGACCACTCGAATTCTTATGGCGTAAGGGTACTTGGATTTAGTGACTTCCCACTATTCGAATTTGACAGTTACTTCTGCAAGTTTGTTGCCGTAAATCCAGTCCGGTCCCTCCTGGATCAGGCGGATTGCTTCCTTATCAGCAGACTCGCAAAGGCTCTCTTTTACTTTGATGTAGAAGGGACGCCCTTCTTTATTAACAAGGAAAGTTAATACAACTTTTCCTTTCACTTGTGCGCACTTTTCATCCGCCGGACGAACGAGATTCTCCTTCAGGTATTTCTGATAGCTACGTTTACCGATGACAGGTTGTGGAGTGATCTCTTTCTCTGCCTGTTCCTCAACCTTCACAACACTTCCGAGGGTTGTTGACTTCTTATTTTTCTTAGCGCCATATCCCACTACCACCACTTCATTGAGTGTCTGTTTGTTTTCGTTCATGGCAATGAGCATCGTCCGGCTGGTATCTACTCGGATTTCTACCGGATCATATCCGATATATTCCGCTGTCAATCGTTTCTTATCATCCTTTTTGACTAACGAAAATTCTCCATTCATATTTGTGATGGTTCCGATATTCGTTCCTTTATATGTCACACTGGCTCCGATAAGCGGTTCTCCTTTTTCGTCGGTCACTCTCCCTTTAATCATGTTATTTTGAGGAAGGATAGTCGCTACCTTAGCCATCTTCATTTTCTTATCTGATTCAGATTCGAAAGTATCTATCGTTGCTACTACTTCTTGCAATGCAGCAGTCTCTTCCGAGACTTCTTCCATCATCGGCACAGCTGCCACAGGCGCACCTTGTGGTTGCGAAGTCGTTTGGATTTTGGCAATCATATCTTTCTTATCCGCTTGTCTCGCAGTAATTTCGGAAATAGGAGTGGAATCCGTTTTTACCTTTGTAGTAGCTAATGCGATTTCCTTTTGCGGAGTTGCGGGAACTGTTGGAGTGGCAGGAATTGCCGGAGTTGGTGGAGCTGCGGGTTCAGCCAACTTTGTGGAAACACTCTCTTCCGCAATGAACACTTCATCTGTCATGCTCTTTTTCAGGAACAGGAAATAACTACTGATACCGAATCCGATAACCAGACACGCAGCGATGCTCCAAGTGATAGCACGGGTGTTCTTTTTCTTCGCCGAATGAGCTGAAACCTGCATCCGCAGTTTCTCGATCCGTTGTTCGTGATTTCCCTCCACCTGGTTGTATCCATCCATAGCATCGGCCAGGAAAGGGTCTTGCATCGACTCTTTTTCCAGCCGGTGTGCCTCTTTTCCTTTGCGGAGTCCTCGTATGTAGTCCAATAGTTTCATAGGGCTTGTTTCTTGATACAAATTTTTAAATTTCGCTTTCCGTTCTGGATATAGCTTTTCACATTGTTCAGAGTAAATCCGGTCTGTTCCACAATGTCGGCATACGACATCTCTTCGAGGAAGAAAC
>OLSF01001019.1_pt1 | contig 26418 bp, 24 predicted proteins | sample 1672301 | NCBI WGS metagenome assembly OLSF01 (sample SAMEA3136669, study PRJEB25190) | human gut metagenome | biome: human gut; feature: human-associated habitat; material: faeces | place: Austria | collected 2013
CCCGCCAGAATATCTAACCGCTGTCTGCTTTCTTTTGAGTCCTTTCCTGTCATCAAAATACAGTAAGACTGGGCACTTCCTCTTCCCACTCTGCCTCGAAGCTGATGAAGCTGTGCCAATCCAAAACGCTCTGCATTTTCTATCATAATCACACTGGCATTTGGCACATCAATTCCAACCTCAATCACTGTTGTTGAAACTAAAATATCGATTTCACCTTCTGCATAACGTGCCATAATATCTTCTTTCTGCGCCGGTTTCATTTTCCCATGAAGATATTCAATCGTTACCGAAGGTGGAAACTGGCTTTTGAGTTCCTCGGTGTAAAGCATTACACTTTCCAGTTCGGATTCGTCGTCCTGTTCCACCATCGGGCAGATAATATACACCTGCCGCCCTTCTTCAATCTGTTTTAGCATAAATCGATAGGCATTCGGACGATAATCCGTGTTGACTGCACAGTTCTTTATCGGCAGACGATTAGCCGGTCTTTCATCAATCACAGACAAATCCATATCGCCGTACAAAATTAACGCAAGCGTCCTTGGAATCGGCGTCGCACTCATCGCAAGGACATGTGGTTCTTTTCCTTTTTGATAAAGTTTCTCACGCTGTTTTACACCAAAACGATGCTGTTCATCGGTAATCACAAGTCCCAAATCGGCAAATGCAACACCATCCTGAATGAGCGCATGCGTTCCAATCACAATATCCCATTCCCCGGAAGCAATTTTTTCTTTTGCCTGTCTCTTTTCTTTTGCGGTAAGAGAACCGGACAATAGTCCAACCGTCACGCCGTAATCTGCCAGTAATTTCGTCAGATTTTGATAGTGTTGTGCCGCTAATACTTCTGTCGGTACCATGAACGCTCCCTGATATCCGTTTTTAACGACTTCCAAAAGGGCTAACACCGCAACAATCGTTTTTCCCGAACCAACATCTCCCTGCACCAGACGATTCATCACAAAACCGCCTTCCATATCCGCACAGATTTCTTCATACACTTTTTTCTGTGCGCCGGTCAGCGAAAATGGAAGATTTTCCAAAAACTCAGCAGCCTCTTTTGTCTTTTGAATCCGGTGTGTGCTGATTTCTTTTCCATTTTCACGGATATAATTAAGCGCCATTGTATATAAAAATAACTCATCAAAGGCAAGTCTTTTCCTCGCCGCTTTCAATTCCTTATAATTAGCCGGAAAATGAATCTGACGCATCGCTTTTTTATATTCAATCAGCTGCTGGCGTTTGCGCAAATCCGCCGGTAAAAATTCTTTGAAATCCTCTACCTCCGTGATTGCCTCCTGCATTAATTTTGCCATAGCATGGTTGGTAATCCCCGCCGTAAGCGGATAAATCGGCTGCATTTTCCCTACAATTTTGTAAAATTCCTGCCTTGTATAACGCTTTGGCTGCACCATCTGCAACCGCCCGTTTCGCTTTTCGACCTTTCCACGGAACAAATATCTTGTCCCCATTTTTAACTGATTTCGCAGAAAAGGCATATTAAACCACGTAATTAGCAAACTGCCGGTCGTATCCCGCAGCGTTATCGTTAAAATACTTTTTGAGCCACGTTTCATAATCTGCGGTCGCGCCATAAGCACGCCTTCTACAGCCGCTATATCTCCTTCTTCCAATGCTTCAATCGGACAAACCGGCTTGATTTCATCGTAGTTTCTTGGGTAGTGCTCTAGCAGTTCTCCCACCGTTTCAATTTTTAATTTGTGAAGATTTTGTTCCGCTTTTTCGCCAACACCTTTGACGCTGCGGACCGAGTCTGTTGTCTGCATTGCGATTTCCTTTCCATAAGATACTCAATCTTGTTGAGAATTTGGAATGTGCATTTTTTGCACATTTCTTTGTCTAATTAATTCATTATTAAACTCTTTTCCATCTGAAGCAGTTGTCGCAAAATTTACGACAACTGAATTAGCCAACTCTTTCTTTAATGCATTATTAATATGTTTACCGATTGCCCTTACATCTCTTCAATAAATCCCATTTTGTCAAATTCATATCTGAATAATACGATAAAAATAACGGCACTGTATATCTTTATTCATATACAGCACCGCTATTTTTTTCGATACACCAAACAACTTCGGACATACTCTACATATGTCGTCAGAACTCCTCCCAACTTCGTTGAGTCCCTCCTCAGTGCATATAATGGACCTGGCGGGAGTCGAACCCGCGTCCAAACCAGAATCCCACGTTCTTCTACTATCATAGTCAGTTCTTTTGCTTTCTTGCGAAAACCATTCCCTCCAAATAGCGGGAACTAACACCCACTAAATATCAGTAGCTTCATGTTTCTCTTACCGATTCAAAGCTTTACCGGCAAGGTTCCCTACAAAGGAATGATGCTGTAACCTAGGTTGTAGGACGCCTAAGCACAACAGCCGCCATAATTAGGCAGCGTAAGCTAATTTATTATTATCAGCGTTTAAATTTAAGTCTGCGTTTTAACGTGGTCACAGTCCACGGATAGCTTCACCGTCTTCAGCTGGCCTGTCGAAACCAGTACAAGCCCGTACTGATAGATAACGTCAGGGTCACAAAGCACCCTAACTGTTATATATATACTATCACACACATATTTACGTGTCAACAACAATTTATCACAAAGATACCAAAACAACTTTAATTGCGAAAAAAAACATAAAACGTTGCATTTTTTCTTGTTTTAATGTCTAAAAAAAGTTAAAAACAGCACTAAAACAACGCTAATTTCATAAAAATCAGAAAAGCGTTGCATAGCTTGTTAAATTTTCCCAAGCAAAAACAACTCTTTCGCTAAAATCTACGAAATAGCGTTGCCTTAATCGCTGCCGGCATAAAAAATATCCGTATTGAAAAGCCAGCGGATTTTTAACTCACTACAAGTGCAAAAATCCGCTGGCAAATATTTGTATTTTAGGCTTTCTGCTTACGTTTAGGCATTCCCTACCACGTCAAACTCTTGTACTCACTGACTTTATCGCGCATCAGCAAGTCTGCCACTGCCTGCTCTGCCGTTTTATCGGAGAACAAAATTGCGTTAATCTGTTCCACAATTGGCATTGTTACGTGGTTTTTATTGGCAAGTGCCATCGCGGCTTTTGCACAGTTTACGCCCTCGATAACCTGCTTGATTTCTTTCTTTGCTTCCTCTAACGTCTTGCCCTGTCCTAACATATAACCGCAGTTATGATTCCGGCTGTGGGTGCTGATACAAGTTACAATCAAATCGCCGATTCCTGATAAACCGCAGAATGTTTCCATTTTTCCGCCAAGTTCCACACCAAGTCTGGAAATCTCAGCGATTCCACGTGTCATCAAAGCAGCTTTTGTATTATCGCCAAGTCCCATGCCATCCAGAATACCGGCAGCCAGAGCAATCACATTTTTCAATGCACCGCCAAGTTCAATACCAATCATATCCGGACTTGTATATACACGGAAGCGGTCACTCATAAACACATCCTGTACAAACATTGCCGTCTTTTCCGTCTTTGCTCCGACAACAACCGTTGTTGGTACTCCATGGGAAACTTCTTCCGCATGGCTTGGTCCGGAAAGCACACAGACATCGGCCATCGGCAGCTCATCCTCAAGGATTTCGCATAATGTCATCAATGTATTTTCCTCGATTCCCTTGCCAACATTTACAATAATCTGATTATCTTTGATAAAAGGCTTTGCTTCCTGTGCCGTCGAACGGACAAATGGAGAAGCGACTGACCATACAATAACATCCTGATTGGTACATGCCTTTTCCAAATCTTCTTCAATCACAATACTATCCGGAAGTTTTACCCCCGGCAGACGTTCCAGATGTTCTCTATGCTCTTTGAGCATATCGGTCTCTGCTTTTACCTTTGACCAAATCGTAACCTGATGTCCATTATTGGCACACAAAATAGCAAGTGCGGTTCCCCAGCTTCCTGCTCCCAAAAAACTAACATGTTTCATCTACTCGTTCTCCTTTTCCTTTTTTTCTCCCAATTTACGTTCTGTATGATTCATTAACCGTCTTATATTTCCCGCATGCTTAAAGTAGGCAAGTGCTGTAAAAATGAGCGCAATGAAAAGCATAATGACAAACAAAGACGTTTCAATCCCATGGTACTCTAAAATCACGTAAAGCGGAAAATACCACACAACAATCAATGAGCCAAGAGACACATATCTGGTAATTCCAACTACAATAATAAATACTGCCAAAAAGACACCAATCATAATCCAGCCAAGGCTTGTATTGGATGAAGAAGCAACAATAACTGCCGCCGATACTGCAATTCCCTTGCCGCCTTTAAAATGAAGGTAAAAAGGGAAATTATGTCCAATTACGACGCCAAGACCAATCACCAAAGTCATAAGATAGGTCAGTTCCGGTGAATATCCCATGTTCGGGCAAAAAACAAAACGTACCAAAAGTGTCGGAATAAATGCCTTTAATAAATCTCCGGCAAAGGTAAGCGCACCGCCTTTTGCTCCCATAGTACGAAGAGCATTAGTTGTGCCGATGTTGCCACTTCCCTCCGACTGGATATTATGTCCACTCATCTTTCCAACCACATAACCGGTTGAAAAGCTTCCAAAGCCATAACCAATGATTAAAAAGATTATTGAATAAACAAGTTCCATGATAAATTACTCCTTTTCTTTACGTTCCCTGATAAAAATACGAATCGGTGTACCCATAAAACCAAATGTATCACGAATCCGGTTTTCGATATACCGCTGATACGAAAAATGCATCAGTTCTTTTTTATTGACAAACAAAACAAACGTCGGCGGCTTTGTACTCACCTGCGTCATATAAAACAGTTTCAACCGCTTTCCTTTGTCAGAAGGTGGCTGCTGTAATGCGACTGCCTCCATCAAAATCTCATTTAGCACACCGGTTTGGATACGCATTGCGTGATTCTCAATAACTGTTTCAAGCATATCAAAAATTTTCTTTGTACGTTGTCCGGTCAAAGCAGAAATAAAAATAACTTCTGCATACGGAACAAAGGACAAAATATCCCGTACTTTTTTCGTATATTCTTTCACCGTATGATTGTCTTTTTCGATTGCATCCCATTTGTTGACCGCAATAATCAATCCGCGGCCTCTGTCGTGAGCAATTCCCGCAATTTTCGCATCCTGTTCAGACACGCCTTCCGTGGCATCAATCATCAGAATGACCACATCCGAGCGCTCAATTGCTGCAACTGTGCGAATAATACTGTAGCGTTCAATATTTTCCTTAATTTTACTCTTCCGTCTGAGTCCGGCAGTATCAATAAACACATATTCCGTGCCATTGTAAACAATTTCTGTGTCAATCGCATCTCTTGTTGTTCCGGCAACATCCGAAACAATAACACGATTTTCACCTAACAGATTATTAATTAAAGAAGACTTTCCGGCATTTGGTTTGCCGACGATGGCAATCTTAGGTCTGTCATCCTCTTCTTCTTCAATTTTTTCCAAATCAAACAATTCCAAAACCGCATCCAACATATCACCAATACCAAGTTTAGATGCTGCGGAAATCGGATGCGGGTCTCCAATACCCAAATTGTAAAATTCATACACATCCGGCATATATTTTTCAAAATTGTCGACTTTATTTACAACTAAAATCACCGGTTTCCCGGATTTTCTCAGCATATCTGCTACTTTAAAATCCGCATCTACAAGTCCCTGTCTCACATCCACGAGAAACAAAATCACATCCGCAGTGTCAATTGCAATGTCTGCCTGTTCTCTCATGTGCTTTAACATCTTATCCTTTGAATCCATCTCAATACCGCCGGTATCAATCATCGAAAAGGAATGATTCAGCCATGTAACATCTGCATAAATACGGTCTCTTGTAACACCGGGATGGTCTTCTACAATCGAAATCTTTTCCCCGGCTAATGTATTAAATAATGTTGACTTTCCAACATTCGGCCGTCCAACAATAGCCAATATTGCTTTTCCCATGCTCATCCTCCATTTCTGCCAATCTATCCTATTATATTGCTTTTAGGAACAAAAAGCAAGTAAACGTTCTACTTTCTTTCATCCGAAAAATGAAAAAGCATCCCTCACAAGACGACATTCATCCCCGATTATAAACACGACATCATACCGCACCGGTGTATCCTCCGGCAATTTATGCTCCCATAAATAAAACTGACTCGTTTTGCAAATCCGTTTTATTTTCGTGGGCGAAATAGCACCTTCCGGCGCACCGTATTTTTCATTTTTCCGATATTTAACCTCGACAAAGCAAAGATACTTTCCTTCTCTGGCAATAATGTCAATCTCTCCAAACCGGCAGCGATAATTTTTTGCTTCCAGTTCATAGCCGCAGGATTTCAAATATTCTCCCGCCTGCTCTTCTTTTTTTGCTCCCACTTCTCGTTGATTCATTATTTTTTCTTCACCTTACTCTGAATTTTATCCATATCATCTACAAAAACTAACACCTCTGCCACAATTGAGTACAACTCCTGCGGAATGTACTCTCCAATATCAAGAACCGACAGCGAGCGGGCAAGTTTTTCGTCTTTATGAATTGGCACATTTTCCTCTTTTGCCACATCTATAATTTTATCCGCCAGATAACCGCGTCCACTGGCAATGACCTTTGGCGCCTGCTCACCCGGCGTATATTCAAGCGCAACCGCCGTCTTTTTTTCCTTTTCATATGCCATACTTATTCCCTCCTTAGGAAATCCAGTTATGAATAAATGTGCTCCTGTGAATCGGACACGGTCCGTATTTTTTCAGTGCCTCACGGTGCTCTGCCGAACCATATCCTTTATTTTTTTCAAAGCCATATTCCGGATAAAGTTCTGCGTATTCGACCATCATGCGGTCCCTCGTAACCTTTGCCATAATGCTGGCAGCCGCTATGGATAAACTTCTTGCATCTCCTTTTACAATACCGACCTGACGAATCGGAATCAAAGGAATCGTAACTGCATCGTTTAATAACAAATCCGGAACAACATCCAAATCCTCGACTGCATGCCTCATGGCTTCATAAGTCGCCTGTAAAATATTGATTTCATCAATTCTTGCCGGTGAACTCATGCCAATGCCGACACTCACAGCCTTTTCCTTAATTTCATCATACAATTCCTCACGCTTTTTTGCACTCACCTGTTTTGAATCGTTTAACCCTTCAATCGTAAGTCCTTTTGGCAGAATGACTGCCCCTGCAACAACAGGTCCCGCAAACGGTCCGCGCCCCGCCTCATCAATACCGCAGATACAGGAAAATTCATCCCCATATTTGCGCTCGAACTCTAGCATTCGATACAGTCTTTCCTGCTCCTTTTTGTGTTTCAAGAGCTTGTTCTCATACTGTGTGATAAGTTTCTGCACACCTGCACGTTCATCCGTTTTATACTGCGAAAAAAGAGCATTCCACTGCTCTTTTTCCGCCTGTTCAAACAATTGCTTTATATCTTTAATACTCTGCATAATCCACTTCCGTTTCTTATTCCAGACTAAACAGCGTCCGCTCACCAATCGTAATCTGAGAGGTCACAGGGCTGCCCATAATCGTCTTTTTCTTGCGCTCGCTGTACGTTCTTCCTACGGTTTCAAACTCGATGATATTATATCCCTTTGCCCAATCCTTAATTGAATATGGGATATACGCAGTCAAAGGCGCCGATGTTTTTACCTGATAACCGGTCTTACCACTATAGGTAGTTTTCTCGCAAGCTGTCGTCATATCCTTTGTCGTATACAGAATAAGATTTGAGCCGGGTGCCGTTTCACCGCTCTCGTTCTTTAGCGATATCTTTGTCACCAAACCATCTTCAGTATTGTTATTATCGTGAATCTGAACTTTCAGATACGAGGTTTCGCTGGTATACGAACGGTCGGACGAATAATCAATCAAAACCGAATCATCGGCTAATTTCACATATTTCTTTGCCTGTTTTAATGCCTTTACAACCAAATTATTTACGGTTTCCGGACGATTATTCAAAATCTGAAATGCCGTATCCATCGCAACGTTTAAAACATCTGCATTCTCCGTGTTACCAAGTAAGGTCGAGTAATTTTCATTGTTTGCATTTTGCGAAATTGCCACATTACCATGTTCGCCGTCACTGCCCTTGGCTTTCATTCCCATCTTTGATGATGTAAAAATATTACTCGCATCATTCACATCAAAATAAGAACGATTATAGCCATAGGAAACAAATTTATCTACGTTAATATTACATTGGCTGTCTGTACTCCAGAGCGCATCCATCTCATCCGCTTCCGGATAGAAAGTAAGCGGATTCCACAGATAATAACACTTTTGCTTTTCGGTCAAATCATCGGTTTCAATTGTCTTTGGTCTGACATAATAACCGGTGTTATCTGCCGGCGTTTTTGCATCTGTTTTCGCCGTCTCATTTAAAGCTATCTGCTCTAATTTTCCTGTCATCAAAATGTCATCATAAAAAGTTCGGATATACGATTCATCCTCTTCTTTTTTCGCCGTCAAATCAAACTGTGACGCGATGATATAAAGTTTTGCCAAATTATTAAGCGTCGCTTTTCTCGTCACATTCGGCGTCTTTTTCGATTGATACATCTTAACATCTGCCGTTCCATATTTTTCCAGATTGCCAAGACGGTTTGTCATGACTAATGGCAGATTTTTGTTATTACACAAACGATATATCAATTTAAAGCACAAATTCCAATCCAAATCTTCGTCCATAAATTCTGCTACTTTGGACGAATCGTACTGATAATCCTTCTGATTTTCCACGTATTTATAATATAACTTATATACATTCGCAATATTATTTGTTTCTGAATCGTAACTGCCCAGATAGAACATATCCGCGCGCTCTATCATATCCACCTTTTCTTTGGTATCCTTTTTCCCCATCGCATTCAGCTCCGAAGGTGTCATGCAGATAACCTGCATGTGAAAATCATCGTATGCTTCCTGCGTTGTAAAATGGAACAACTGACGTTTTAACACGTTATTATTTTTCAATCCATAATAAGAAAAGGTATAAACTTCCTTTGTCTCCTGCGGGGACTTCACATATTTGCTGGTCAAATTATCGTTATCCGATAATTTCAGCATCATACCAGTCAGTGCCTTCGCATCCTTACCATCTTGATTGTTATCATACTTATATAAATCTGATACATTGGACCAGTAATTTTCCTTTGACTTGTCATAAAATCCATTCTGCTTAATTCTTGCCACATCAGAATTATACCGCTCCAGCACTCCTTCCGGTAAATCCTCTTCCTTCTCAACGTAAATCCAGCGGTCTGCATCCGTTCCCATTTTCGTGAAAATGAAATTTGAAGCATCACTCTCGCTGGCAAAACCAAACTCACCTTTACCCGGCTCTACTGCCACAAGATATCCGGTTTTCTTATAAATCTCTTCTTCTGCTTCCTTCACAACTTCCGTTTTCTTTTTCACCGACCAGTTATTAATATCCTCTTTTGCCGGTTTACGGATGGTATTTTTATGGCTGTCTTTCTCAAAAAAATCCGGATATTTTTTGATTAATGCCGGAACATCATAAACTTCTCTGCTGAATTTCTGTGTTTTTCCTTTCTGTAACTGCACGTCAAATGCCTCCGTTGACACACCAGCTTTTTCTAAATCTTTCGATGTAATCTCAACTTGATATAACTTCGCAATCTCTGTATAAGGAATCGATTCTTTTTCTGCTTGTTTTCCAATTTTATAAACCGAATATTTCCAGTTACAGAACCACTGTCCAATTTCTTTCAAATTATCCTGCCCCATAATAGAGGAACTGCCCGGAACATAAGAACGTTTTTGCTCTGCAGCAGTATCAATGCCGTACTGCAAAACATCCAGCGGTTTCGTCTCATTTTCGTCCATCGCAAGATACCCCATCTTCTGCTGCGCCTTGTCTGCAACAATCTCCAAAATCACAAACGGATTATCTTTTGTTCCTTTTTTCCCTTCGCAGGTCGGCACATCCGAGGTTGCCGGTTTCGCTCCGGTACCCATTTCGCCAATCCAGTTCTTTCCTTCATCCGTCACAGAATCCAAAGCAATTGAGTCCGATTTCCCTTTCACATACGGTTCTTTCGGACTAAACATACCAAATGCTCTTGTATAAACGCCGATACCTACAACAATGGCGATTACAATTGGAATCAAACTATATAAAAACCATATTTTCTTTCTTGTTCTCAAAAAAACCGCCTCCTTTACTGATTTCTCATTACAACTTCTTTATCACAGGTAAACTCTGCCATATCTTCATTCTTCAACTGTAGCAAAATATGAAGAATATCTTTTTGCTTTTTCTCTTTATCTTCTTTTTTCTCACATGTAAAATCTTTTACATGGTCTAATAAAAGATGTTTTTTATCCGATGCCAAAACCGCCTTCTTCGTCTCGGTGTCCTTTGCAAAATAAACGGCATTGCCATCCTGCCAGTAATAACTTGCAAGCGAACTCTCCGGCTTATGATCTGCACCGATTTTATCCTTTGTTATTGTAAGCTGTTTTTTATTGTCATCCCATTCGACACGGCTTCCTTCCATCACATAAGTCGTCATGTGGTTTAATGTCTCTTTTGCCTGATTCTGCAAATCCACCGAGGTCTGTGTAATTCTCATGTTCCTCGTTGCAAAACCAATCAGACCAATGATTGCCGTAAGAACAATAGCTGAAATCGCCATGGCTATCATTAATTCAATCAGCGAATATCCCGCTCGTACTTTTCCTTTCATACAATCACCTTCCACAATCAACTCTTTACTGTAATTCTTCCACATAGTGTTTACCGGTATCTTTTACCAAATATACCATGTAATCATTTACATTATCGTCATAAACTTCAATTTCTTCAGGTCCAACGGAAAATGCGCCATCCTTTTTCTGAATTCCTATCGTAATGACCTCCCCGTCCGTCAATTCTTTTCCATCATATTTGAGGGAAATGCCGGATTCGCCAACCGGCTCTCCTTCCCCTGACGGGGTGTAACTTTCCTCTTTGGTATAATCAATAAAATAATTTCCTGACTGTTTATACAAATGCATAAATAACTGCTTATTGCTTCCCATATTTTTGGATTTTAAGTTTGTCAGGCTCGAATCAATATCATAAGCCATCCCCTTTACATCGGCAGAACGGACCAAATTATAAGAAATTGCAATGCCGCCGGTAAGTATTCCCAAAATAGCAATAACAATTATCATTTCCATTAAGGAAAATCCATCTCTTTCTTTTACTTTTTCCATGTCCGCTGCCTCCTTTCCAATGTGTTTTCCGCTTAATAAGAGTTTTTCTCCCAGTTTTCATACGAAATACAGGATGAAAAATCCGTTGCATTCTGTACACCACGTCCAGTATATCCATAAAACAGTTCTTTCAATTTATCGTCACTTTTTGCCGTTTCCAAAAGTTTTCCAACCAAAACCATATTGGATTTTAAGTTCAAATTACTTCTTGTCGTTGTCACTTTTCCTTTGGCTAAAATAAGTCCCTCGAAATCACTCTGTACTTCGACATCACCACCGGCAATAATAATTCCCTTTTTCATCGAACCATCTACAACATAATCTCCCGGTGTCGCATAAATTACACCGGAATTTTTTTCATCATTCTTTGTCATAACCGTCGTTAATTTAGAAAAATCAATCAGCCGGTCTGCTACCAGTGCATTTGCATTTTCCGGCAAACGCATACCTCCCGTTGCTCCTGAGGCAAGAAGGGATAACTGATACCCCACGTAATCCTGACCCTGCTTTCTACCATCCGCTAACAATTCTTCATTTGGATTTCCGGCATTATCAAAATAATTATCGGACTGCATACTGCTTCCACCCGCCGCATAATAGTTCTGAATCACATTACCGGCAACTAAAAACAGTTCCGAAGAAAATTTCATATTCGTATCATCCACCGTAGATACATACGGTTTTGCCCGCTCATCAAGCTGATCTTTATTGGATACGGTTTCTCCATCTTCCTCTTTTGAACCTTGATAGTAATTTCTGAAATATTCATTTGCATTCTTCTCATCTTTAAATTTCAAATAATAAAATACATAGCCGCCGGAGTTACTATAGTTCGCCGTATATGGCTCGGCAGAGTCTAGATATTTTCCAATATCCGAATTTAAAAGTGCTGTTTTATCAATCGTAACTTTTTCTCCTCGAATCACCGGATTGTGCGTATCCTGTGCATCTCTTCCATCTTCCGGAATAATATACTCATCCGGCAAAAGATAGGCAATCTGATTACTCTTTACTGCGATGGACTCACCCATCATAATATCGGAAACCCTAGCATTTCCGCTCTCATCGTTTCTCGAAACAAAAGTTCTTCCGGCAAGAATCAGTTTATCCAGATTTTTTGCTTTCAACGTTGTATTTAATCCATTCACCAAAATCGCACTGCTGTAATCAGAGCGCGCCGTCGATGTTGTCTTTGTATTCTGCTCATTATAACTGTAGCCATAATACTTTCCGGAAAGGGTAACAATCGAATTGTTTGCCTCAATATCCAAATCATTTGCCACATAAGCATTTTCATTTAAATCCAATTTTGTCTGCAGTGTTGACTCCGAATCCATCCCCTGTGATTTCAGGCGGATGTTCTGTACCCACAGATTTCCCGCTGCTTTTTCACCCTGTAAATAAACCGTCGCACCGCCAAGCAAATCAAGGCTTCCTCTGCTGATAATGGTCGGGCTGTAAAAATAGGCTGCATTCTGGCTCTCTACTTTTATGCCGGCATCTTTATCCCCGGTATAAATATTCCCCCGGAAAGTGACACCTTTGTTATTATCATTATTCGCAACCGCCAAAGAAGAATCCGAAATTACAATGTAATCCTTAATCTCCTCTAACGTAGAATCCCCCTCAAATTTGTAATCCGGCACCTTCATGCAAATATCGGTGCGAATTGTTGAGCGGTAATCCGCAGCGTCCGTATAGTCAATCATCATATTTTTAATGGTCAGCGAATACTGATTATCCGCATCCACATCAATCACAAATGCTAAGTTCGTTCCCTTCTGAGTCGTAACGGCATCCGGAACTTTCGATAATTTTTTCAAAATGGAAAGGTCACAGTTCTGCTCTGTTCCCACTTTGCTTTCATCCCATGCATACGAATAGCCCATCAGTTTTGATGCCAGCAAACTAATATATTTTTCAGAAAAAGTTTTGTGCATACTGTCTTTTGTCTTTGTGTAATGCTCTACCACATCTTTATAAGCTTCCTCTCCGGCATCCCCGGCATACTCCAAAAGTCCGGTCTTTACTTCCGCAAGAATTCCTTCGGTCTGGTAAAAATTATCCGATGCGTTGTGGTCAACATTTACTGAAATCAAATAACGGCTTGCAATCGTCAAAAGAATCGTTCCAATGGCTGCAATAAAAAGAATCCCAATGATTACGGTAACCAATGAGGAACCCTCTCTTTCTCTTTGCCAAATATTTTTTATCGTATTTCGCATCCTTTTCACGCCCCCTTCGATGATTGCAGACGGACAATTCGATTATCCTCTGAATAATTCGTTTCTGACGCTTCATAAACATCTACCGTAACACCGGCGATTCTCTCCTGCTTTTCATGGGTAACAAAATCCGTCTGAAAACTTCCGGCAGAAAGAGACGCCCCGTTTGTATAATAAACAGGCTGTAAAAAATTTCCAGAACCACTAAGCATAATTTTATAGCCGGCCGCTGGTGCTGCATCTCCTTTCTGGCATATGAAATAAAACTTCAACTGTTTTGCTTCGTCAATTGATAAATCTCCCAGATTCACTTCAACCGAATCCGTCAATGCATTGTCATGAAGAAGATTATATAAAATGTATATATTTTCTAATGTCTCTTTTTCCGCTTTCTGGTTTTTCACTACCGCGCTAAACTCAGACCCATTATATGAATAACGGTAGGAAACATCAATCCGGTAAATGCCTTCCTGTTCCGTATCATTCTGAATATCAATCACAATATCTCTTGAAAGTCCATTTTCAATTGTGCTTTTGCTGACACTCGGATTTTTGTAGTAAAAATGACTTACCGCCGCCTGCAGCTGGTCAGATTCAACAATAACGGCATTGTTTGCTGAATAAATTTCCTGCAGCTTTGGCTGCTCATAATTATTATATTTGGATTCAACCTGGTTCCCCTCGGAATCCGTTGTGTCATAATCATAATCAAATAATACCCGCGCCTGATAATCAGAGCCATTTAATGTGACTTTTTTAGACAATGTCATCTGCTTGTTCTTTTTTTTCACAAGCGTCCACGCACTGCCTGTCGCCGCCATCAACTGACTGTCAATATCCGTAAGTGTCTTGCAGGAGTCTACCTCTTCTAATACCGATTGTGCCACAAGATCTGCTTCCTGCGTGCTCTTACCGGTTGATGAATAAAAATTTGCACTCGAAAAAAAGGAAAGTAGAGCCAATGAAGCGACACCCAAAATGGCAATCGCAATCAGCACTTCAATCAGCGAAAACCCCTGTACCTGTCTTTTCATTCTCTCACTTCCCTTCACTCACATACAACTTATATATACCTTATTTCTTAAACGTACCAAAAACATCTTCATTTCCAAGAATGATGCCTGAAATATCCGGCTCAACATATGCCTTTCCGTTTCCATTCAAGCTGAAAAAGTGAACTAAAATCGTTCCACTTAATTTTCCGGTACTGTTATCAAATGTAAGGTTAATCGATACAACCGACATTGGTTCTACATTTTTTGCCACCCAGTCAATTGCCTTTAAAATCTGTTTTTTTGTGCCGGTCAGCTCAATTTCATAAGGAGAAGAATCCGGAGAAGCCTTTCCAACCATCTTCATAACAGAAACTTTTTTCTCCGGATTCTTTTCCACATCACTCAACGTCGTTTCTTCGGATTCTGTGGACTGCTCCGCATCATCACCGGTTCCTGTTGTCACAATAAACTTACCATCCTTAAAAAAGGTCTTATCTGCCTGTGGACGTATTGCACGCAGACGAACACCACTTGCCACTGACATTTTGTAAATATTGCTAATCGCTTTCTGCTGTGTCATCTTGCACGGATACGTCTGCGATTTTCTCTGAATTTCCTTCTGCGTCTTTGCCTGAGAAGCATTCATCTCATTTACGCGAATCTGCAAATCACTTAAATAATTCACTTCATTCATTTTCTGACCGGAATCCGTTTTCAAACGATTTGCCTGCTTCATATTTCTTTGAAATACAAATATCACGGTTCCAAGCAGAATCAATAATCCGCCAAGAATCAATATCAATCGTTTTTGTACGGTTGTCAATCCATTCTTCATCATTTCATCCCCGCTCTCTTTTTACTCTGTCTGACTGCCCTCTATCTCAGATGCTTTTTTATTCGCATCCACCACTTTATTGTAGGCAAATGTTATCGTATATGAATATTGTTTCTTCTTTGTCAGTGCTTCGTTGGTCTCGGTAATCGAGTCAATTTTCACACTGGAAATTCCATCAATTTTTTCAAGCTGAATCTGCAGGGCAGACAGCGATAAAAGTTTATCGGTACTGATTGCATTAATCGTAACTTTTGCTTCATCACTGGTAATGCTCTGAATCTTAAAGGATTTCGGGCACTGTGCTTCCATACTCTTTAACAAGGCATGAAAATGATTGTTTTTATTATCACAATATAAATCAAACACATCGAGCATTTTCCGATTCACTACCTCTTCCAGCAAGGCAGCGAATTCAGACTCTACCGGTTCCATCGCCTGTACGCGGTTCGTCCACATACGGTTGGTTTCTTTTTCCTGCAACAATCGCATCACAGAAAAGCCACCCACTAAAATACTAATCAAAAGGCAGCCTGCAAAAATCAGGACTGCGCCTGTCATGGAACCTTTCTTTTCTTCTTTTTGACGCACGGCGTTGGATACAAAATGAACCGAATCAAAAACAGCTCCAAAACAGTTAATATACTGTAAAATGTAAGCGTTAATATTTACTTTACGGTTAAAGCGAACACCTGCAAGTTCTTCCGGCGTATGCGTCTGGATTCCCAGTTCATTTGACAACAGTTCATGAATTCCTGCTACTGCACAGCCTTTTCCCATGCAAATAATTTCCTGTATCGGCCGGTCTTTGTATTTGGAATTATAATATTCAATTACTCGTCCAATATTGCCAATCAGATAAGACGCATTATCTGTCACTTCAATTCTTTTATCCAATGACGGATTATTCTCCGGATTTTCTGAATTTAAGTTGTGTAAAATCACACGATTCCGTTTCAGAAGTGTATAGGCTTCTTCTTCCGTCTGCACCTGAAATACCGGTTCTTGCAAGAGAACCTCTGTAAATACGTTAATTCCATACGGAACTACTCGCTGCAGCAAAAGTTTATTATCACTGATAATATTAACAAGCGTTGCCGACTGGTTAATCTGAATCGACATTGTAACGCCCTCTTTGCTTTTAACCTGACGGCGCATCACCTGGAAAACAGCGTTTCCATCAGCATCAATTGATTCAATATGAAGTCCTGCCGCATTAGCAAGTGTGTAATAGGAATCAATCAAATCAGACGGTGCTGCAAACACCATGACATCCTGAATAAGTCCGCCCTCTTCTGTTTTCTTCGGTTCCCCCTGTTCCACATAAGAAAAAATATATTTTTCCACGTCAATCGGGAACAAATCCGACACTTTTGCCATAACTAACGGCTGGATTTTCATTTTCTTTTTAGCAATCGGAACGCTGGTTTCACGGCTTGCAATCTTTCCGCTCGCTACGGTAAAAATAACATCCTTCGTGCGAATCCCTTTATCTGCACATGCTTTCCGAATGCAGGTTGCCAGTTCAGCAACCTCTATAATCATACCGTCTTTTACTGCATTTTCCGGCGTAGGAAAACGTACACAGCCATATACGGTCGGATAATTTGCCGTATGTTCCATATGCACAATCTGAACTTCATTTGTACCAATTCGTACAACAATTACTTTTTTCGCCATTCATTCATCCTCCTATAATCCCTTTCGCCATTTTTACAATGCTTTATAAAAAAGCCCTCTAAAAATGGCAAATGTTAATATACAAAAGTACGGACATACCAGTTTAACACGGTATCGCCCCATAACAAAACAAGATAAACTCCCATCGCCAGATAAGGAGTTGTTGGAAATCTTCCCGATTTTTTACGGTATAACTGAATCCCCCCCTGAATCACTGCACCAAGCAGACAGCCAGCAATCAGTGCCAGTAAAGAATGTCCAAATCCGATACACAGTCCAATGCACGCCATAAATTCAATATCACCAAGTCCAAGTCCTGCTTTTCCCGTAATCTTTTTAAACAGAAGCGCGCACACAAGCAAAAATACTCCCATAAACAAAGCGCCTGCGATGTAATACAGCCACTGTGACGCATGAAAGAATAAATGAACTGCCCCGACGACAATCATCAAAATCTCACAGACAGCCGGAAACTTCATCGTCTTTAAATCCGTCACTGCAATGACTATCATAATAGAAGTAAGGACACACCAAAGGATACTATCCGGATTTAATCCACAGAAAGCAACCAATAAAACGTATAAAATTCCGTTTGCCAGTTCGACAAGCGGATACTGAATTGAAATCTTTGCTCCACAATATCGACATTTGCCACGAAGCACCAAATAACTGAACACGGGAAACAAATCATACCACTTCAAAGGGCGCTTACAACTCATACAATGGGAGCCCACCGTGACAACACTTTCCCCCTTTGGCATCCGGTATATGCATACATTAAGAAAACTTCCTATTATGATGCCATACAAGAATACAATTATGTAGAGGATAAAGTGTTCCAATGCCATAGCGGGCTCTCCCTTGTAAATTCTTAATTAAATCAACTGATTATTTTGATGCCGGTGTTGTACTGAACTCTACTCCATCGGAGTCTTTAGCAGCACCACTTTCACCACCAATATAAACTTTAAATCCCTTATCTGATTTCTGGAAGTAGAATTTCTTATCCTTACAGTTTGCAGAGGACAAACCTTTTTCAGTTTCAGTAAGTGATTTTTCAAGATAACTTTCAATCTTCTTCTTCAAATCAGCATCCAAAGAGGTAGAAGATGTTGCCGTAGTCATTCCATTTACAGTTGTTGCATACTTGCTGTTAACGGATGCAGCAGACTTAAATGCAGTTGCCACCTCATTCAATGCAGCACGGTCTGTAGACTCTCTGGAACTTTCCAAGTAAGGAAGTACTACCAAAGCTACAACACCAATCAAGATTGCCATAATAGCAATAACAATGATTAACTCAATCAGAGAGAAACCTTCTCTCTCACCACTTAAATACTTCTGGATTTTTCTTCTCATAGTTACACTCTCCTTTTTTTAATTTTCCCACGACCAGTATAGGCTTAGCCGTACGGGTGACTTTATAAGTCTTATATCGTCATTATACACGAATTTCTTTAGGGTTTCAAGTAATTCTTTGACGCCTTCTTTATGCTTTTCCTGCATCTTGATAAATCTTGAGCATTGGCATCATTACCGCACCAATTACACCGCCTACCAAAACAGCAAGCACAACAATAATCAACGGTTCCATTGCTGACGTAAGGTTCTTCGTTGCCGTCTCTACTTCTCCTTCGTAGTATTCCGCAACCTTATCAAGCATCTGCTCTGTCGTACCGGTTTCTTCACCGATTTTAAGCATGTGTGTTACCATCGGCGGAAATACTTCAGAAGCCTCCAATGGTTCTGACATCGGGATTCCCTGCATAACCTCTTCACGACAATCTTTTACTGCTTTCCGAATCACTCGGTTTTCAATGACATTTCCCACAATTTCAAGTGCTTCCACCAAAGGAACACCCGACATAATAAGCGTAGACATTGTCATCGAGAACTTTGCCGCCGCATTTTTTACGGAAAAATTGCGAAACATCGGTATTTTTAACGCAACCCGGCTGGTAAACTGTTTGCCAGGCTCCGTCTTTTTGCCGCAGATAATAAAAGTCAGCAGCAAAATAAGTCCTATCGCTATCGCAATAAAATTACTCGTCATAAAATCGCTCAGTCCAATTACCATTTTTGTCAGCATCGGCAGTTCCTCGCCCATGCTTTCAAAGGTCTGCTGAAAGTTTGGAATTACCGTAGTCATCAAAACAATAATTACGCCAACTGCTACTACTAAAACAACAATTGGATAAATCATAGCAGATTTAATCATGGAATTTAATTTCATATCTTTGTCAAACTGCGTACAAATACGGTCAAACGCAATTTCCAGATTACCGGTTGCCTCACCTGCAGCGACCATATGAATCAAAAGAGATGGGAAGATTTTACTTTCCATTTCCATGGCATCTGCCAAACTATCTCCCTTTTCCACATTCACCATGACACGGTAAAGAGCTTCTCTAAGATATTTATTTTCTGTCTGATCCTGAACCATACGCAGACCGTCAATGACGGTTACGCCCGCTGTCAAAATACTGTAAAACTGTTTACAAAAAATAGTAATATCCTTTTTCTTGACCGGATTTCCAATCGTAATATTCCAACTGGCGTTGTCAAGGTCAAATGCTTCACTAAGCTCCAAAACGATGCTGCCTTCACCCTTGAGTTTGCGCATTGCCGCCTCTTCACTGACAGCTTCCATCGTTCCCTTTTTCTCTTTGCCATATTTATCTGTAATGAGGTATTTATACTTTGCCAATTCATTCTCCCCTTTCTCGTGTTTTAAAAACCACCGCTTCCAAACGTAGGACCATCCCAGTCATCCATCTGCCACGAAGGTTCAGCTAACGGTGTTGGCATTTTTCCAGCCGGAATACGTCTTGCCAAATTCGACGGATCCTGTGCAAATGTCATCGCATCCTCAGCCGTAATCTGATGTGTGCGGTAAAGCTCATAAAGCGCATCATCCATCATCATCATGCCACTTTGTTTATTGGTCTGGATAATAGATGGTATCTGATGCGGTTTCGCCTCTCGAATCAAATTGCGGACCGCACTGTTGGCATACATAATTTCAAAGGCTGCCACGCGACCTTTGCGGTCAGCCGTAGGCAGTAACTGCTGGGAAATAATCGCCTCCAAAAGAGTCGCTAACTGCAAACGAATCTGCGCCTGCTGATTCATTGGAAATACATCAATAATACGCTCAATCGTAGGAACCGCTCCAATGGTATGCAAAGTCGATAGTACAAGGTGTCCGGTCTCTGCCGCTGTAACTGCGGTAGCAATCGTGTCTAAGTCTCGCATCTCACCAACCAAAATAATATCCGGGTCTTCTCGCAGAGCAGCGCGTAACGCCCCTGCATAGGACTGGGTATCAATTCCGACCTCTCTCTGGTTTACAATCGATTTTTCATGACTATGTAAATACTCAATCGGGTCTTCCAGCGTAATAATGTGCGCTTCCCGCTCTTTGTTAATCGCATCGATAATACACGCCTGTGTCGTCGATTTTCCGCTTCCAGCCGTTCCTGAAATAATAATCATGCCGTGCTGTAGTTTCGACAGAGCAATTACCTCTTCCGGAATTCCCAGTTCCTTGTAATCTGGAATCCGGAACGAAACAACACGGATAACCGCCGCCTGTGAGCCACGTTGGAAATATGAATTGACACGAAATCTCGCCAAGTCCTCAATGGCAAAGGAAAAATCATCATCTCCCTCTTCTAAAAAATGTGTTTTCTCCCGGCTGGCGCACTCATAGATTTCATCTAAAAGCACCTTTGTGTCATCCGGCATCAGACGCTCCGCCGAAGCTTCCATTGGACGAATTTCGCCATCCACCTTATAACTCAATGCACCACCGGCAACAATAAAAATATCCGATGCTCCGTCAGAGACCGCTTTTCTTAATATTTCCACTAAACGTTCCATATCTTTTCTCTCTTTCTTTAGTCTGGAAGCATTTGTTCCATTCCATCCCAAACATCGATGGTATCGTCCGGTTTCCACTCACCGGTATACTGCTTCTCCCACTTTACTACATGAAATTTTTCTTTTTGTTTTTTGATTTCAACAAGCAGTTTCTGCTTATCATCAATCGCACAAGTGTAAGTATAAGTATTTCCTTTCTGTTTCACACCATCCGGCATATTACCTGCCCGAATCTGTGAATATATCTCTTCTGCTTTCGTATCTGCTGCATAGTAATTACTCACCGCTTTTACGGATTTTTCTGACAGGTTATAGTTTGCTTTTGCCGTCGACAGTGACAAAAGCGCAAATACCAAAAAACATAACACGGCAAAAATCGTCAGAATCGAACTGCCGCCAACGCTTGTGAATGAGAGCTTTCGTTTTTTCATGATGTGCCCCCTCTCTGCCAAGCCGCCGCAACATGATAAATTTCTTCCTTATCTTCATCAAAAACGGTAACCTTTGCATTTGTCAAATACTCATCGGCATCCGTCTTTATCATTTGGACCGTCATATGGTCCTGCTCAAAAGGAATTTCCAGAGTATCTCCCTCAATCTGACCGGGCATCTCCCCTACTACTTTCTGCCAGTCGCCGGCACACGCTTTGCACATCTCTATTACTTCCTGTGCATGGGCTGCCGCAATATTTTCTTTTTCACCACGCCCAGACAACCCATTTGCATAGACAAATGCCTGCAAACACACGGCTGCCGCCAGCGCAAACACTAAAATCATAATAATCTGCTCCATCAGCGCTAACGGAGCTTTGCTTCTTTCATAATTCACAATGCCACCCCGCTTTCTTCACTTCGCAGAGAAACGGTTGTCTCATTCTCACGTCCTTCGCTATCTTTGGATGTAATTCGTATGAGACTTCCTTTCTTTTCAAAATGCAAATCTTTCGCATCCATAATCGCCACACCATCTTCCGGCTTCATCTCGGATTCCTCAGCGGCAAACAACTCATACACCTTACCCTGATAATAATATATTTTCAAATCATACCGAATGCCATCAACTGTTTCCAAAAGATGCAGCGTATTTACCTCATCATCCACATCCGGCGAAGCAAATCCGCCCACTTTTACGGCATCTGCTCTGTCATAACCGCGAATCTGGGCAGACACATAAGACGTGATAATTCTTTTGTTGTATGCATTATTATCACGCTCAACCAAACTTTTATATTGGTTTGCTCCCAATGCTAGAACTGCCACAATTGTCATGGCAAAGATAGCAAACAATACAAGGACAAATACATTTTCAATACTATGTTTCTGGCTGCTTCTCTTCATTGCTAATCGACCCGCTCCTGATTTTCCATTACTGTAATTTCCGGCATCAAATTTTTGGCAAATACTTCATAAAAGACAGTAAAACGACTTTCATCAATCTGGATTCCGTAATTTTTCTTTAAATATTCAAGGGTAGGCGGATATACGCCTTCTGTCGCATAGCAGGTCATTGTTGCCTTGCGAATGGAGGTTTCGAGCTGTTTCATGCTCTCTGCCTCCTGCCCTTGATTCAGCCTTGCCGCCCCCGCGTTCATCGCATAAAGCAGTCCGCCAATCACCGCTGTCAGCAATACAATTTTTATAATTAGAAAACTTCTCTGTTTCTTCATTTTCATCCATCCTATCCAATCGAAGACATGATATGAATCAACGGTAACATTACAGTTATCAACACAATGCCTACAAGTATTGAGGTGATAATGACAATCGTAGGCTCAATCTTTCCAACTTTTCGTGCAATTTCCAACTGTACTCTGTCGTCCATACGCCGTGAAATTTCTGCCATTGCCGTATCGGATGTACCACTTTTGGCACCCAAATCTAAAATCCGGCAAAACGACGCTTCCAACACTTCATTTTCTCGAAATGACTTCGCCATCGGCTCGCCCACTTCCAACATCTCAAGGCATTTCTCATAACGCTTCTTCGTCTTTTGATTTACATCCTGAAAAAGCATCGCTGTACGGAATGCATCTTCGGTATTTAATCCACTCATCATCCCCATCGCCATCGCTGACGCAAATCTTGCTTCACCCATCCGGCGCACAATTCCGTGTCCGCCGAAAACTTTTTTATACAGTTTCACAAAAAAGCCTCTTGCCCTCTTGCTGCAGGCAATCACTGCTGCCACTAAAACAATGACAAATATGATACCGCACAACACCGGCATGATACTTCCGAGCCAGTCACCAAACCGCAGTAAAAGTTTCGCCGTGCCGCCCATCGTACCGCCAAGCTGCTCATAGACTTGATTGAAAATCGGCAGTACTTTGACAAGCAGCACAACTAAAATTACTAACATCAAAACCATCAATATAAACGGATACAGCAGTGCGCTGCGAATCTGCGACATCAACTGCTGCTGCCTGTCGTAATAATCTGCCAGTGCCTGAAAGGACTGCTCCAACCGCCCTGTCTCCTCACCGGTTTCAATCATATCGCCGACGTACTTCGGAAACATACCAACCTCCCGAACTGCTTCGGAAAACGGTTTACCCTCCGTCACCAAATCCGCTAACTGCTCCAGCATTTTTTTGCTTTTTTTATCCTTTTCGTCCTCAATTAAAAGATATAATCCATCTTCAATTCCAATGCCGGCATGCAGTAAAAGCGACATTTCCAGACAAAAAGCAGAAACATACTCATTACTTACTGTTTGCTTACTCATGACACACTCCCCTGATTAGTAACTCAATTTTTCTTTGTAATTTCTACCATTTCCTATGTATTTCATAATGGACTTACTCGATTTACTGGTCGAAGCAAATGTCGGGTCCATCAGTTTCCATTTCTTACCGTTAAAGTAAATCATTTTGGAAATGCGTCCCTTTTTCTTGGAATACACGTTAATCCATGCATGATAGGCATTTCCGGTATAGCCGACAACAAGTTTTGTCGGAACTCCCTGGCTGCGCAGCATTGCAGTCATTACTGCCGCATAATCAAAACAGATTCCTTTTTTCTTCTTATAAATCTTATTCAAATTTGGCACATACCCAGGCTTTACCGTCTTGGCAAGTTTTTTGTCATATTTATAATTTTTAATGACATAGTTGTATACCTTTTTAACCTTTGCCAAATCGTTTTTACATTTTTTTGTAATCGAGGCTGCTTTTTTTACAACTTTCGTGCTTTTCGTGTAATTTACAAACTGGTTCGGACGCAGATACGGTCCAAACTGGTCGGTCATTTCAACATTTACTTTCAATGTCATCTCCATCGCATAACGACCACCCACTTCATAAAGCAGATAAATCGTATAGGCAGTATTTCCTTCCGTCAATGGAATAACCTGATACTTATTCACGGAAAGTGTATATTTGTAACCATCATTCAGCGCCTGTCCCCCGGTCGTAACAACACATTTCAGCGTAGGACCCAGTGCCTTCTTAAATTTCACCATCACATAACCGTCTGCCGTGTTGGAATAGTCAATCACACAATTATTACTTTCCTTAACTTGTTCCCCACTTGCAACAGTCGGATAGATAACTGTTTTTGCCCGGCTTTTGCTGTTTGACAGCACAATCCCTGAAACCATCACACACAAAAATCCAAGAATCCATAATCCCCTTTTACTTTTTTTCATGAAATACACTCCTTTCACGGATTAATCATTTTCATTTTATCACTTTTAGGACAAAAAATAAAGCATCCTTTTCTTATTATTATATGCATCCGTGTGTCATAAAAAAGGTCTATTCTTTTTCATTGTTTTTTTATACTCTTTTAATGGTCGAATTCCTTGACAAAATGTCAAAAACGTACTATAGTTGAATACGTTAAAAAAAGTTATCAAAGGAGTAAACCTATGATTGAAACAGGTATTGCGAGACAATTAGATGCAGTCGGACGTATTACTCTGCCAAAAGAACTTCGTAAGTCTTTAGGATTTAAAGACCGCGAATTATTGGAAATATATACTGAAGATGACAAAATTATTTTAAGAAAATGTGAAAGACAGAAACAGGATATTTTTACTGGTTCTGAGAAGGATTTGATTGAGTACAAAGGAAAATTAGTTTCCAAAGAATCAATCCGCGAATTATCAAAGCTTGCTGGTTTAATTTAATCATATATCCCTTTAGTGTTTGCCCGAAGTTTTCCCAGACTTCGGGCGTCTTTTTTTATGTATTATGTAATTTAGCTGCACCGTCGTATGATAAAAAAGAAATGTAAACGCTGCGTTGACCTGTTTTATAAAAATTACAACAACGGTCAACCAAAATTCGGCTTCCATTTGACTTTTTTCTACTTTTTCTCTAATTAAGTCAACTTTTACAATATATTTGTTGACCTAAATTTGCATTATCTTAAATCCAGTCATTCGCTTGAGTCATTTTTGATGACCTATTTGGGAAAAAGCAATTTTTAAGTCAACTTTTGTCTATAAAGTGGTTGACTGGACTTATGCTTTTGACAAATCAGGTCAACTAACTGCAAATATCTCCTGCAAAAGTTTCATAATCTACTCTTCCCGCCACTCTTTTAATGCAGTCGAAGGCCTTCTGTCAATATCTTTTCTCGTTTTTCATTTTTGCTCTTCAATATGTTCTCTTGCATTTTCAGAATCAATAAGCAGGCAGGTGCCGCGTTCACTATCACCGGAATCGGCCATTCCTCTTAATTTACAATTGTAAAATCTTACACTGTTCAAGCCCCGCGCTCCAAAACTCCTCGATTGGCTTATTCTTAACCTGACATATAATACTGGAATTCATCGCGCCATGTCCAACAATAAGAATATCCTTTCCTTCCTGCAATTGAGGTTCTATTACCTCCTTCAGAAATGAACCTGTTCTCGCAAAAAGCTCTGCAAATGTTTCCGCCCCACCGATTGATTCTATGTATTCCTCCGGTTTGCGAAAAATAAGATTAATTGGACAATCCGGAATTTTAAAGCTATTTTCAATCCCCTCATAATCACCAAAGCTCATCTCTACCAGCCGTTCATCTGATATAAGTGGAATTCCCCTGTTTTTCAGCACAATCTGCGCCGTCTCCACTGCCCGAATCAGTGGAGAACAGTAACATACATCGATATTCCATGACTTATATTCCTCGTGTGCTTTTAATGCCATTAACCTTCCTTCTTCATTTAATGGGATATCCGTTCTTCCCTGAAGTTTGTGCAATGCATTCCAATCGGTTTTTCCGTGGCGCATAATGTATAACATGTTGTGTGTCCTCCTAAATAATCTTTCTTGAATTTTTATCTTTGGTTGATTTTCTCAAGGAATCTACTTCTCATTAAACTAAAACGCAACTCAGAATACGTCATCGTCTGATTCCTTAGGCCACAAAGAAAATCAGAAAAGTATTTATCATTTAAATACTCTGCGGCATTTTCCCTGAAAAAATCATATATTTCACTATAATATATAATCTTGTACTTTTCTTTAATCATCAGATCATCTATCGACAAATCATTGTAATCAGGAACAAATACAAAATAATACGCCTCATCAATTCCATTTTCTATAATGGCTCAGTTGTCAAGACAAAAATTTGATA